>OIEI01000794.1_pt1 | contig 10214 bp, 12 predicted proteins | sample 1581781 | NCBI WGS metagenome assembly OIEI01 (sample SAMN01760935, study PRJEB22395) | human gut metagenome | reverse complement strand
GGATCTTCTCCGGCTCTCCCACGTGGGAGAGCCGGAGAAGATCCTGCTGGAGCGCATCCGGGAGGAGAAGCTGCCGTGCATCCTGTGCATCAACAAAATCGACACCGTTGCCAAAAAGGATGAGCTGCTGGCGGTGATCGACGCATATAGCCAGGCATACCCGGATTTTGCGGCTATCGTGCCTATCTCGGCGCGAAAGGGTGACGGATTGGAGGAGCTGATGGGCCTATTGGCGGGCTATGCCCAGGAGGGGCCGCAGCTTTTCCCCGATGGCATGACCACCGACCAGGCCGACAGCCAGGTCTGCGCTGAGACGGTGCGGGAGAAGATGCTTTTATGCTTGGACAAGGAGATCCCCCACGGCACCGCGGTGGAGGTGACCCGTTTTTCCGAGCGGGATAACGGCATTATCGACCTGGATGTGACCATCTACTGCGAAAAGGCCAGCCACAAGGGCATTATCATCGGCAAAAACGGGGAGATGATCAAGCGCATCAGCTCCTTGGCCCGGCGAGACATTGAAAAATTCATGGGCACGAAGGTGTATATGGAGACTTGGGTGAAGGTAAAGGAAAACTGGCGGGACAATGTGAATTTTATCCGCAGCCAGGGGTACAACGAGAACTGAACTGGCGGAAAAACTTCGATTGAGGGAGACGCAGATTCCCACGACGGAGAACGGGCGGACAGAGGCGTCCGCCCCTACGGAAATGTTGGAACGCTTGCGTAGGGCGGGCTGCCCTCAGCCCGCTGTTCGATAACCCTCCGCACCAATGCGGCGGCGTGAGGGCACGCCGCCCTACGGACGCATTATTGGTAGTGCGATGGGCGGGCCGATGTAGGCATCGGCCCCTACGGATGCTTTGCCAGTGAGGCGGACAGGGCTCCGCCCCTACGCACTGTTTCCCGATAGACCTCCGTAGGGGGCGATGCCCACATCGCCCCGCCTGGGGGCCCGTGCGCAGGAACGCCCTCTCAACACTGGACGACAGATGTAAAAAAAGAGAACGCCGGGGGCGTTCTCTTTTTTCTCTCTTATTTTCACCGGGTCAGCAGAGCTTGGCGCCGGCGGGGATGGAGTCATCCAGCAGCAGCAGGTGCAGCTTCTCCTCGCCCTTTTCCTTATGCACGGCGGAAATGAGCATGCCGCAGGAGGGGATGCCCATCATCTTCCGGGTGGGCAGATTCAAAATGGCCACGGCGGTCTTGCCCACCAGTTCCTCCGGCTCATAGTAATGGTGGATGCCGGAGACGATGGTGCGGTCAGTACCGGAGCCGTCGTCCAGGGTGAACTTCAGGAGCTTGTCGCTCTTTTTCACCGCCTCGCAGGCCTTGATCTTCACGGCCCGGAAGTCGGAGCGGCAGAAGGTGTCAAAATCCACATCCTCCTGGGTAAAGGGCTCCAGCTCCAGGTCGGGCAGAGCGGCCTTGCGCTGGGCCTCCTGCATAGCGTTCAGCTCCGCCAGGGCCTTCTCGGCGTCCAGACGGGGGAACAGGGCCTCCCCCTTATGGACGGTGACGGTATTTTTCAGCTTGCCCCACCGGGCGGCGCTGTCCCAGGTGCGGCAGCCCTCACAGGCACCGATCTGGTCAAAGATCTTGTCGCAGCTGGCGGGGATGAAGGGGGTCAGCAGGACGGTGCAGATGCGCACGGTCTCCAGCAGGTTATAGAGGACGGTGGCAAGGCGGGCCTCCTTGCCCTCCTCCTTGGCCAGCTTCCAGGGGGCGTTTTCATCGATATACTTATTGGCCCGGTCGATGACCTTGAAAATTTCCTCCAGCCCGTTTTGCAGCTGGAGCTTATCCATCTCAGCCTCGTAGCGGTCACGAAGGGTGCTGGCCAGCTTCTTCAGCTCGCAGTCAGCGGGGCTGTCCTCCCGGTCTGCGGGCAGGGTGCCGCCGAAATACTTCTCCACCATAGCGCAGGTGCGGCTGATCAGGTTCCCCAGGTCGTTGGCCAGGTCCACATTGATGGTGCTTATCAGCAGCTCATTGGAGAAGTTGCCGTCGGTGCCGAAGGGGAAGGTGCGCAGCAGGAAGAAGCGCAGGGCGTCTACGCCGAACATCTCCGCCAGGACATAGGGGTCCACCACGTTGCCCTTGGACTTTGACATCTTGCCGCCGTCGATGACCAGCCAACCGTGGCCATACACATGCTTGGGAAGGGGCATCTCCATGCTCATAAGCATGGCGGGCCAGATGATGGAGTGGAAGCGGACGATCTCCTTGCCCACGATGATAGTCCGCAGGCCAGTACTTGTCGTAATCGTGGTATTGATCGTTGCAGAAGCCCAGGGCGGTGCAGTAGTTGAACAGGGCGTCCACCCACACATAGACCACATGGCCCGGGTCAAAGTCCACGGGAATGCCCCAGGTGAAGCTGGTGCGACTGACGCACAGATCCTCAAGACCGGGCTTAATGAAGTTATTCACCATCTCGTTCACGCGGCTGCGGGGCTGGAGGAAGTCCGTATCCTCCAGCAGGTGCTGCACCCGGTCTGCGTATTTGCTCAGGCGGAAGAAGTATGCCTCCTCCTGGGCATCGTGGACCTCCCGGCCGCAGTCGGGGCACTTGCCGTCCACCAGCTGGCTCTCGGTCCAGAAGCTCTCGCAGGGGGTGCAGTACTTGCCCTTGTAGGCGCCCTTGTAGATGTCGCCCTTTTCGTACATCTTTTTGAAGATCTTCTGCACGGCCCGGCAGTGGTAGTCATCGGTGGTGCGGATGAAGCGGTCGTTGGAAATATTCATCAGCTTCCACAGGTCCCGCACGCCCTTTTCGCCGTTCACGATCTTATCCACAAAGGCCTGGGGGGTCATGCCGGCTTCTTCGGCCTTGGTCTCGATCTTCTGGCCGTGCTCGTCGGTGCCGGTGAGGAACATGACGTCGTAGCCCTGGAGGCGCTTATAGCGGGCGATGGCGTCCGTGGCCACGGTGCAGTAGCTATGGCCGATATGGAGCTTGTCGGAGGGGTAGTAGATGGGAGTGGTGATATAAAACGTTTTCTTTTCCATGGGTTTTATCTCCTTTTCCGCCGCTCCGAATGGAAGAGCGGCTTAAAAATTATTTTGTGACTGTCGGACGGACAGAGTTTTCCTCCCCTACGGATGCGTAACAATGAGAGCCGCGGTTGTCGCTGCGGGCATTCCTGTTCCACTGCAGCAGCGGACAGCGGTGATAGACGCAGGGGGCATGCGAAAGCAAGGATAAATTTGCGCAAACCGATTGCGCAAGGTACAGATTTTCATTTATGGCATGCCGGTATGCGGAAGGATTCCAAAACCTTGGTTTTGGCGGCGTTCTTTGGGTACTTTCTTTCGCCGGGGAAAGAAAGTACCACGGCAAAAGGGAAAACGGATTGCCACACCAGTGCGCGCACTGGTTCGCAATGACAGAGGGAGGAGGACAGCGGTCGTTGGTTCCCAGGAATGGGTGCAAGGGACGGCTTCCGCCTGTGGAAGCATAAACAAAATCGTCCCCGGCGTTTTGCCAAGGACGATGCCGAAACACCGTGATACCACCTTGCTTCGCCGCCTGCTCACGCAGGTCGGCCTCATGAAGTGCCGTTACACCTCTGCGCTGTTACGGGCGCCCCCGTCCGAGCCTGAGGCACAGGTGCCCTCGACCCGGCGGCTCCGGAGCCATGTTCCCCCATCCGTCCCGCGCCCGCTTTCACCTGGCCGGGCTCTCTTTGGCGGTCTAAAATGGGGTACTCTTTCCTTCACTGCCACTTTAAAATCCTATCGGAAAATTTCTTTGAGATTTTCCGACAAACGGGTTTGATTTTTCCGCCTGCGGGCGGAAACTCTGCGAGGCTTTTTTAGCCTTCTCCGTTAGCTATTATATTATTCTCCCGGGGCGGCTTTGTCAATGTTTTTGTTGGGTTTTGAGCTTTGGTGTGCTATAATGGCAGCAATGCAGCCATTATACTTTTATTTTTTGCCATTTTTCTCGCCGGCTCCGCCGGGAACCGAAAAATATGGCAGCATTATACCATTCCGCTTTGCGGCATGGTATAATGGGGAAAAACCAACCGCGAAGGAGCGACCCATGAAACTGATAAGCTGGAATGTGAACGGCCTGCGGGCCGCCCTGGGCAAGGGATTTTTGGACTATGTGGCGGCGGAGGATCCGGACGTCATCTGCCTGCAGGAGACGAAGCTGCAGCCGGAGCAGGCGGTTTTTGATCTGCCGGGCTATCACCGGTATTTTAACTCCGCCGACAAAAAGGGCTACTCCGGCACGGCCATACTGACGAAAACCGAGCCCCTGTCCGTGACCTATGACTTCGGCCCCGACGAACACCGCCACGAGGGGCGGATCATCACAGCGGAGTACCCGGCCTTTTACCTGGTGTGCTGCTACACTCCCAACAGCCAGGATGGGCTCAGGCGCCTTTCCTACCGGATGCAGTGGGAGGACGACCTGCGGGAGTACCTACGGGAGCTGGACGGGAAAAAGCCCGTGGTATACTGCGGCGACCTGAACGTGGCCCACCGGGAGATCGACCTGAAAAACCCCAAGACCAACCGCCAGAACCCCGGCTTTACCGACCAGGAGCGGGAGAAAATGTCGCAGCTTCTGGACGCGGGCTTTGTGGACACCTTCCGCTACATACACGGCGATGTGACGGACCGCTACTCCTGGTGGAGCTATCGCTTCCACGCCCGGGACAAGAACGTGGGGTGGAGGATCGACTACTTCCTTGTGTCGGCGCGGTTTATTGGAAAGGTAAAGGCGGCGGACATCCGCAGCGACATATTCGGCAGCGACCACTGCCCGGTGTATTTGGAATTGGAGGTTTAAAAAAATGCTGAAGCTATCTGTGAATTACTTTGCCAAGCCCGGCCGCCGGGAGGAGTTCCTGCGGCGCATCGTGGAGGGCGGCATCCTTGCGGCCATCCGAGCGGAGGAGGGCTGCCTGCGGTATGACTACTATCTCTCCTGCCAGAACGAGGACGAAATTCTCCTGCTGGAGGAGTGGGACACCGCCGAGCACCAGCGCATACACATGGAGCAGGAGCATATGAAGCGTCTCCGGATCATCAAGGACGACTGCATTGCCGACACGCAGCTGCACAAGGACTAAGACTATGCTGTTTGACACCCATGCCCACTATGACGATGAGCGCTTTGACGCCGACCGGGACGCCTTGCTGGCGAGTATGCCGGAGAAAAATGTGGGCCTTATCGTGAACCCCGGCTGCGATTTGCCCACCTCCCGGATGGCGGTGGCGCTGGCGGAAAAATTTGACTTTGTATACGCCGCTGTGGGCATCCACCCGGAAAACTGCGGCGACTTTGTTCCGGAGCAGATAGACGCCCTGCGGAATTTGGCAAAAAATCCCAGGGTGGTGGCCATCGGGGAGATCGGCCTGGACTATTACTGGGCGGAAAATCCTCCCAGGGCGCTGCAGCAGGAGGTGCTGCGCCGGCAGCTGGAGTTGGCGGAGGAGCTGCAGCTGCCCGTTATCATCCACGACCGGGACGCCCACGGGGACACTATGGCCATCGTGCGGGAATTTCCCCGGGTCAAGGGGGTATTCCACTGCTTCGCCGGATCTGCGGAAATGGCACGGGAACTGATCCAAATGGGTTGGATGCTGTCATTTAACGGGGCGGCCACCTTCAAAAACGCAAAAAAGGCCCCGGAGGTCATCGCCGCGGCGCCCCTTTCTATGCTGATGATTGAGACGGATGCGCCGTATCTGACCCCGGTGCCCCACCGGGGGGAGCGGAACGACTCGTCCTATGTGCGCTTTGTGGCGGAGAAGATCGCCCAGATCAAGGGCCTGACCCCGGAGGAGGTGGAAAAGGCCACCTGGGAAAACGGACGGCGGTTTTTCGGCGTGTGACGAAGACTTTCGTGCGCCGACTGGGAAAACAGATCGCCGTGGCCGGTTTGTAAACCGACCGCGGCGATGACAGTTTTGCAAGGGTTCCCTTACTATTAGGTGGGCGGACAGGGGCGGACGCCCCTACGCACGGCAGGTAAGTGCAGTGCAGGCGGGGCGATGTGGGGAGCGAGCTGAGCGCTGCCAGTGGCAGATGAAGCGAGGCGAGCGAGTGGCCGCGGTCAAAATTTCAAGCGTCCGTCGTTAGGCAGCGCAGAAATTTTGGGCACCGCAACAGGGTCATCGCCCCCTACGCACAGGTCTTTGATATAGCTCCGTAGGGGCCGGCGTCTCCGACGGCCCGCTTATCACGCGACTTGGTGCGCTTCCGTAGGGCGGGGTGAGGGCACGCCGGCCTCTTGACATGGGGGATATTTTTGCTATAATGAATGTAGAAAGGCGCTGCGACAAGCGGTTAGCCCAAGTAGTTAACTAAATTTCTCGAAGGAAACCGTCACCTGCCGGGGTGGCGGTTTCTGCGTTTTACGATGATCGTGACCGTATAGGGCCCGATATGTAGTGTAATTCGCACAGCCAGCGTGTTGAAAAAGCTTTTTCGACACGCTGGCTAAATTTTTAGAACTCTTTCAAAGCTCTAAAAATGATTGAATTAAATAGTGGGGGAATCTCTTCTTGGGTTTCCCTCACTTTCCTTGGGGCGTGTTCCAAATGGTTTCCGAATTGCCGTAGCTGTCACTGAGTTTCATGCAGCCGTTTTTTAGGCTTTCTATGGTCCAAGTCACAGCGCCATAAGGTCCGGCTATTTTCAGTTGATCGTCATTCACAACCGCCCAGGTGCCGTATTCGGTTTCGTTAAAAGCATTCATGGTCCCGTCATCATACAGGGTAAAAATTGGCTCGTTTTCTCCCTTCTGATACCACGACCCCGGCAGTTGTTTTTCCAGGCTCTTGCCGCAGCCCGCCAGCGACAGAACCAACACCAGAAGCAGGGCCATGGCCCCCACCCGTTTTGTTTTCATGATTTTCTCCTCTCTATTCGGTCATTTTTGGGTTTGTTCTCATTATAGGATAAAACATAAACTAATACAAGATGTTTAATATACAAGATTAGTTGATGTTTTTTGTGCAAACTATCACTGATACTGTATGCAGAGGTGATAGTATATGTATATGCGAATCCGCAAGGCTCGGGAGGATGCCGGGTATACGCGGGAGAAATTTGCGGAGCTGCTGGATGTCAGCGTGTCCTATATGGCCGAGGTGGAGCGGGGGCGCACGGGGATCTCAGTGAAGATGCTCATTAAAATCTGCGATGTGTTGGGGCTCAGTGCCGACTATGTGCTCTTCGGAGAAAAGCGCTGCGGTGACGAGCAGCGCGCCCAGCGCATAGGGCGCATCGACAGTAGGTATTTGCCCCTGCTTGATGGGGTGATTGGAGAGCTCTTGGCTCTGAATCGGGAATAAGAAAGGCGGGCCGATTTTCTCAATCGGCCCGCCTGGTATTTAGTGGGGACGGAGGTGCGGATTGCCGCGGGCGCATTGCGGCCTCGCAATGCCATGCTTTTTTACAGGGGGATTCGCCAAAAAAACAGACCGGGAACACCCGGTCTGTTTTTCTGCTTTTATCTTTACTTTACCGGTTGCCCCGGTCGTAGGCTACGACCACGCGGCGGTTAGGCTCCGTGCCCACAGAATAGGTGGTGACGCCCGCCTTATCCTGCAGGGCGGCGTGGATCACATGGCGCTCATAGGCATTCATGGGCTCCAGGGTCACGCTGCGGCGATACTTGAGCACCTTGCCGGCCACCTTATGGGCCAGGCTCTCCAGGCTCTGCTCCCGCTTGGCACGGTAATTCTCCGCGTCCACATGGATCCGAAGGCGCTTGTCCCGGCCGCTGTTCACAGCATAGTTGGTCAGCTGCTGGATAGCGTCCAGGGTCTCGCCCCGGCGGCCAATGAGCGCACCCAGGCGCTGGCCCTCCAGAATGACCTTGTAGCGGTTCTTCTCTTCCTCGTACACCTTGATCTCCGCCTTGCACTCCATGTGCTCCAGCAGGCCCGCCAGGAACTGCGTGATGCGGCGGGCATCGTCATTATCACAGGCGGCGGCAGAGGGGGCAGCCGGCTCGGCCGGCTTTTCCACGGGCTTGGCCTCGGGCTTTTTCTCGATAGGCTTCTTCTCCGCCGGTCTCTTCTCGGCGGGCTTCTTTTCTACAGGCTTGCTCTCGGCGGCCTTCTTTTCGGCGGGCTTTGCCTGGGGGGCCGGGGTCTTGACCTCCGGCTCCTCCACAACGTCCAGCTCGTAGCGCACCCGCACCTTGGCCGGGCTGCTGCCGATGCCTAAAAATCCGCTCTTGGAACGCTCCAATATCTCCAGGGACACGTCATCCCGCTCCAGATGGAGCTGCTCCAGCGCCTTGCGGACAGCCTCCTCCTCGGTCTTGCCTGTTACATCAATATAACGCATGACAAAACTCCTTATTCGTCGTAGTGATGCTCGCTGTAAGCGCGGCCGCGGGCATAGGGACGCTGGCCCACCCGGCCGTTTTCATTGGTGCCGGCCTTTTTCTCCGGCTTTTTGGCAGCTTGATTCTTTTTCTTATTATTGTTATTGCCGGACTTGGACTTCTCATACTGCTGTTGCTGCTGCAGCATCCGCTCCCGGGAGGCCATCATCTTGGCGGCCCGGGCCTCGCGCTTGGCGCGCTCCTTGTCCGTTTCCTCCCGGTCCAGGATCTTGTTGAAGTACTTATTGAGCACCTGCTCCTGAATGGTGGCAAAGGCGGTGTTGGCAATCCAGTACACGCACAGGGCGGCAGGCAGGATATAGCCCATCCACAGGGTCATCAGGGGCATGAGGTACATCATCATCTTGCCCTGGGAGCCGGCGGCATTGCCGGTGGCCTTCATGCTGATAAGGGTCATGAGGAACTGCAGGGCTGTGGCAATGACCGGCAGCAGCAGCACACCGATGACCGGCCAGCCGCCGGTGGTGATCTGCTTAAAGAGCTGGGAGCCCTGGCTGGCCAGGTCCATGCCCAGGAAGTTATAGTCCAGGTTGATGAGCCCGTCAAACTGGCCCTGGAAGCTGTCCCAGTTCTGATGGACGAACTTGGCCAGGTAGATCTGCTCATAGGCCGCAGCCTGGCTCCCCTCTGCCACGGTGTAGCCCAACTTGGTGGCCGCGTCGGTGATGGCGCTGATGGTGTCCACGCTGAGGCCCATGAGGTAACGCAGGGGCTGGCGGATGATGGCGTACAGGGCGATCAGAATGGGGAAGGGCAGGAAGGACCACAGACAGCCGGACATGGGGTTCACGCCCTCCTGGGCGTAGAGGTTGGCCATCTCCTCCTGCTGGCGCTGCTTATTATTGGCGTAGCGGGTCTGGATGTCCTTCATCTTGCCCTGCATACGGTTCATGCGCAGCATGCTCTTCTTACCCTTCAGCTGGAAGGGCAGGATCACCAGCTTCACCACCAGGGTGAACAGGATCAGCGCCAGGCCGTAGGACCCGGTGAGGGAATAGAACAGGCGGGTCAGCCAGGCAAAAGGCACACAGATATAATATCCGAGTTGTGCGAACATATTTTTTTCCTCCGTTTAGTTCTTGGGAAAAGCCGATGGTTACGGAACGGGATCATACCCGCCCTTGTGGAAGGGATTGCATCGCAATATACGCTTGGCGGCAAGAAAGCTGCCCTTTACGGCGCCGTATTTTTCCACCGCCTCCAGAGCGTACTCCGAGCAGGTGGGAATATAGCGGCACCGGGGCGGAAATAGAGGAGAAACCTCCCGCTGGTAAAACCGGATGGCGGCCATACATGCTTTTTTCATGCCTCGCCCTCCTCCTGCAGCAGGGAGAGCCGGCGCAGGCAATCCAAATACGCCTCGTTCATCTTCTGATACGGGCCTGCAGCGCTGCGGCCACGGCCCACCACAATCACGTCCCACCCGGGGCGCATTTTATCCCGGTTCAGGCGATAAAGCTCCCGGATCCGGCGGCGCACCCGGTTGCGCACCACCGCATGACCCAGCTTCTTACTCACCGTGACACCCAGGCGGCTGGCCCCGGCCCGATTCTTCAGGCAGTACACCACAAAATAGGGGCTCACAACGGAGCGGCCCTTGCGGTAGATGCGGCGAAATTCGTAATTTTCCTTGACGGTTACGGCTGCTTTCATGGTTTTCTCCCGGCTTAAAGTTACACTGCCACGCGACATTTGCATAGACGAATAGGGACGGCAGTTTTCCCTTCCACCGTCCCTTTTTTTCACGAGCTATGCCGGATGCACCTTCCGTGACCTCAGAGGGTCAGACGAGCGCGACCCTTGGCACGGCGACGAGCCAAAACCTTGCGGCCG
>OIEI01000791.1_pt1 | contig 10242 bp, 9 predicted proteins | sample 1581781 | NCBI WGS metagenome assembly OIEI01 (sample SAMN01760935, study PRJEB22395) | human gut metagenome | reverse complement strand
CAACAGGTTGATGACACCCCATGCGCCGAGACCCGCGCCCAGGGCGATCACGAGAATTTTCAGCGTGTCAATCGCGCTTGTAAAAAAAGCCATAAAGTTAATCCTCCTTAATGTTCATAGAATTTATTGTTGTGGCCGCATTGGGCCGGAAACGAAAAAAGCCGCCGCCATGTTCAAATAGAAAACCTACAAAAACATGACGGCAGCATAAGGGGCAGGACAAGACCTGCGGGGGATATTCAGTTGTCAGGGAGAATCACGAATCCGCAATAGGCGCCTCCTTTCCAAAGGGTATAGAAAAACCCGCCATACAATAAGGAAATGATACGGCGGGTTTTACGCGCTTGTCTGCGCTGCCAGTTCTTCCGGCGTGATCTCATAGTTGGGGTACAGCTCTCTGGGACGTACAGGCAGTCTTGTAGACAGGTATTTCTCTATGTCAAAGGCGTTCTTTTCGTCAAAATCCGAAAGATATTTGTAATTCGGGTGTTTGGTAATGTCATACTTCCGGGACAGGAAGGGACGCACGCCCCTGATCTGCAGGAGGCATTTTCCGCCGTCCATCACCGCAAGCTCGTCAACGGACATCAAATCTTTTCCCAGCTTTTGAAAGTTCTGCCCGTGGGATTCCTGGGTGCCCTTCGTGACGCTGGTGTTATATAGATCAATGGTTTCTTTCCCCAGCAGGGAGTTCCAGCTTTTCAAGGTGGTTTCCTCCTTACCTCCCAGGAAAAGAGAAGAATCACAGTTGCCGATGATCGTGTCCATGTTGTCCTTATAAAGCGCTTTGAGCTGACTCTGGGCCTGCAATACCAGGCAGGCGGATATTTCCCTGGAACGGATCGTTGCCATCAGCTTTTCCAGGTTCGGGATTTGGCCTATATTGGCCGCCTCGTCGATCAGGCACCGCACATGGACCGGGAGCCTGCCACCAAATTTATCATCCGCCCGCTCACAGAGCAGGTTGAATAGCTGGGTATAAGCCATACTGACAAGGAAATTAAAGGTCGCGTCCGTATCACTGATAATAAAGAACAGCGCCGTTTTCCTGTCGCCCACCAGGTCAAGTTCCAGCTCGTCATACATGGTGATCTCCCGGACTTCCTTAATGTCAAACGGGGCAAGCCTGGCGCCGCAGCTAATTAAGATCGACTTAGCCGTCTTGCCTGCGGCCAGTTTGTATTTTTTATACTGCCGGAGGGCAAAGTGATCCGGGTCTTTCTGCTCCAGTGCGTCAAACAGCAAATCTACCGCGTTCTTGAAAGTCTCGTCATCCTCCCGGACCTCCATAGCGTTTATCATTTCCACCAGCGTGGAAAAGTTCTGCTCATTGGAGGGCGCTTCATAATAGATGTAGCCGATCAGCGCCGTATAGAGCAGTGTTTCGGCCTTGACCCAGAAATCGTCTCCCGATTTCCCTTCGCCTTTCGTGTTGGCGATCAGCACCGTTACCAGTTTGAGAATGTCCTTCTCATTGTGGATATACGCAAAAGGGTTATAGTGCATACTCTTTGAGAAATTGATGGTGTTGAATACCTTGATTTTATACGGCTCATACACGATCTTACCATTCTTGCCACGGACCGGCTTTCCGTCCTTATCCAGCTTCGGTGTGCCCCGGCTTAACAGCTTTCCAACCTCAATCAAGACCGTGCCCTTCGGATCGGTAACGACATAGGAGCTGTGCATCTGCATGAGATTGGGCTTGATAAAAAACCTCGTTTTGCCGGAGCCGGAACCGCCGACCACCAGCACATTTTTATTCCGGGCGTTGGCCGGGTTCTTCGGCCTGCCGGACATCATAAGCCCCTCGCTCTGCGTCAGAATGATGTTGTTTTCCGGTTTTTGGTCCATAAACGGTGCAATATCCGTTTTGCTGCCCCAGCGGGCAGAACCGTATTCCACATTTTTACGGTACTTTTTTGCGTCCTTTCCTTTGAGATACACCGCCAGCCTCATAATGACCGCACCGCAGAGCCCCACCAGCCAATCCAGCGCCGCACCGGGCCACATGCTCTGAAAGGCCAAAGTGAAGCCTTCACTTAGCCCCAGCAGTTTTTGCGAAGCATCCGCTCCGGGAGCCAGCCGTACCGTCTGGCCCAGCTTTGCGAATACCAAAAGGAACAGAAGGTAAGGCAGGTGGAGGATCACCTGCTTTTTCAGGGTGACCGTATCTATCTTCAACGCTCCGGCCCTCCATGCTCCTTATTCTTTACCTTGTCACGGCCAAGCGCCTGTGCCAGCTCTTTGAATTTGGCAAGCTGGGAAAGCAGCGACGGCCTGGTGCTACGGGCAAGGTCTTTTCTTGTATATTCCTTAAATGCCGCGGTCAGGGCGTCCGCCTGGTTTGCCTTGAAATACACCGTCCATTTGGGCGGATCCGTGCCGGGGTCTTTTTCAATGTGATAGCGGACCTCATGCTTTTTGGCGATCCGTTCAAAAGAGCGAATCCGTCCGGTCACTTCAATGGTACTGGCGCCGGGGTCCCTGGCGGTCAGCCGCTTCATGCTGTTGCGCCCGACTTTTGGCATTGTGCGTTCCTGTTCCATCTTTTGGAGTACCGCAGCAATAGCCGCACGCAGTACCCGCCCTGACAGTTTTGCTGCCTGTATAGAAACAGAAACCGTTCGTTGTTCGAGTTCTTCCTGCAAGAGCATCCTCCTTTCTGATAAAATCGGTATTTATAATATGGAAATAACTTTTTACCGGCTTTCCCCAAGAACCTGCTGTCGGGAAGCGTGTTCAAAGGCTTTTGCTGCCTGATCGACCTGAATTTTAGCATGTTTCAAAAGCGTCTTGATGATCGTAGCCGGGCGTTCCTGTTCCTCCAGATGATCGACCATCCCTTTGCACTCATCCGGGAGGTATGCCGCCATATCTTTCAACACATCGGAAAAGTTACCCATAAAGCCCCAGCAGCTATCCGACAGCTCCCCGTTTTTATAAAGCTCAAACCCATAACATTCGCCACGCAGATAGGAATCATAAGCGGCGACTTCGCTGCGCATCAGTGCGTCCGCTTTCTGCCGGATGGCGCCGGTCATCTTGTCAGCGTCAAATTCCTTTAGGGCATCTTCTTTGGAAACATAGATCCAGCCGACCTGTCCGCTGTCCCATTCTGCATGAGGAGCCCTGCCTGAGAAACTTTCTGTACTCATGGCAAGACCTGAGTGGTCGTAGAGATAGAGGGGGAGCATCAGATACTTTTCCGAAATTACTTTCTGCATTGCTTCATCGATCGCCCGTTCCTCTGTCTTTGGTCCATGCCGGAAACGGCTGCTTACAATGTTTACCATCCGTTCATAGCGTTTCATGCCGGCTTCATCATGTCCTACGGTATCTAAATACATTTCCCGCAGGAAGTCATCTTTGTCCATATGGTTGTGATGGTCGCCCAGCGCATAGCGGGGATGAAAGCATACCATCGTCCCAAAATGTTCATCTACCTCACGGGGAGAGATCAGAATATCGTCCGGCTGCACCATAAGGGCATAAGGTTCATTTACTGCCATTAACATAATTGGCTCCTTTCTTTCTACAAATCCGGGCCGGAATGGTGCATCATCGGTTTTTCCCGGTGCTCATTGGTTGCAGGCTGCTTGACTGCAATGATCTCGCCGGCAAGCCTTGCAAATTTTTCAGGGTACTTAAACTGCTCCCCATATTTCTCCATCAGATCCGGGGAAAGGTCTGTAAAATTTTCCTCGCCAAGACCAACGATCAGAAAATTCCCGGACACAATATCATAGATGTGGCCGTCATCGTCAAAGAGAGCTCGGTTCAAAGGCAGCCCCATCAGCTTGCCTTCTTCATTGCAGATAAGAGCCACCGGGTCCTCATACGGATAGACCGCCTGAATATCTCCGCCCACTGCCGCCTGCAAGGATTTCAGACCACTTTCGATCTCCGCAGCATAAGGGGACTTGCCCGGCTCTACCATTAACACTTTCATAATTGTATATCCTCCTTCTTTTTCATTGCCGTACCGGGAGCGGTTGGCGTTTTTTCCTGAGTTTTTGCCACAGAGAGCTTCCCCAGGACGGAAGGCTTCTCCTGGTTTTCGGGTGTAAAAATACCGCCCTCCGAAACCTCGGCGGCGGCATGTTCCGTTTTGGCCTGTTCCAGTCCTTCAACCGTATAGCCAGGTAAAAGAGTACCGTGAACCATAAAATGGTGCTCATATTCTTTCGGGATCGGCGGGGAAATTTCCGTGAATAAATGGGAATAGGCTTTCTTTCGCCCGTCCAGGTATTTTATGGCTGCGTTCTTATCTGTATATCGTTTCTGGTTTTGTCCGGCAATCTTTGCTCCATATCCCTGCTTCGGGGAATGAATACGGACTTCCCATGTCACATACCAGGCAATCGGAACACTCTGTTTGGTTTCTCTGTCATATTTCGTATCTTCCCAAATACTGCAGGTCATCTGATAGACCCGGTTGCTGATTTTCTGATCCGCCCTCCAGTTATCGGTGTCTTTCCACTGGTTGCCGGTATGTTCAATCTCCGGTGTACGAAGATATTCCAAAGCCCGGTTGATCGTCTGTGTTGCCGCTGCCTGCTGTTCCCATTGTTTTGCAGCAGCCACCACGATTTCATAGGCTTTCTGCTCCCCGTCGATACTTCCCTGGCGCATGGCTTCCAGGCTATCTATTCCCATTGTGATCAGAGTAGAAATATCCACATTTTCACAAACTACGCTGTGTTCAATTTTAAGCTCTGATCCCGGCGTCAAGTGGTCGCCATACCGGTAGGCATGGTAATCCCTGTTTTCTTCCAAAATGCTGTTCACCTCCTGCTATATTTCCGGCTCATGGTTTTTTCTGAAAATCGTCTGTGCCGGTGATTTTTTATCTGCCGGTCTGTTTGCCGCAAGCTGATCCATCACGGAAGGACGGCCGACGCCGAACATGGATAGCTGCCCGTCCGCCGCCTCACGAAGTTCAGAAACAGAGAGGGGAAGCGTTACATCGGCATGGGTCAATAGCTGTTCCCGTTTCAAATCCTGAATGATCTCGTCAAAAACAGCGTTGATCGCACGGCGTTCTTCCCCCACAGGGAAGGCTTTCAATACCTCCATTTCTCCGTCTTTACCGGAAACCAGGGTAAGGGCACAGTCGGCATGGCCTGCCAGATAATCCGATGTGTAGGGCAGTTTGTCCTTGATATAACAGGCAAAGGCTCTGGCTGTCATTTCCACATTGCTGTCCCAATAACCGCCGTCTTTTTCACATTCTTTTCCCATGCGTACCGAATTACGGTAAAAATCAGTTTCCGTCCGTCCAATCTGCGGAGCTTCCTGCGCCTGCATCCCGGAAAGCATACGCTCAAAAATTTCCAGCCGTTCCCGTTCACTTTTGGGAATTACCCGGCCGGTAACATTCTTCTTAAATGCGCTGATCTGTTCCACAGAGCCGGGTTCGCCGGACAAAAATGCTTCCCGCAAGACTGCGTAGGTTTCCATCTGTTCCTCATTGCCATACCGTTTCAGGGAGGCAAGAACCGAGGAATCCAGCCAGCTTGCCGCATTTTTCCGGGTGCGTTCTGTTTGTGCTTCCGTGCGCTTTGCTGCCTGTTCCGGTGTTTCCGGTTTATACTTCATGGTGTCAATGAGTTTTTGGAACGGCGCATAGAGGTGGGGCTGTTCTGACAGCATCCCTTTTGCTCTCATCTTTGTACCAAGATAATCGTCAAGTCCATGCCACCATTCATGTGCCAGGGAACCGGCCCCGTGCATTTTTGTAAGATTGATGACTGTACGCAAAGGTTCATAATGAGCTGCAGCATTGCCGCTGCCTCTTGCACCAAAAGCGATAGCAAGTGTTCCCTGATAAGCAATATCTTTATCGCTGATCTTAAGGGCTGACGCCAGATCCTTTAGTGCTTCAAATCCCATGTTAAGGGAGGTCTGACGGTCGTTCTGGTTCATCCAGTTTCCAAACTCGCCGCCGCGGAATCCAAATGTATCAAGATAATGCTGTCCGGTGATCTCCACGCCATTCCGATAATCCGGGCCGGTACGTTTGACATGGGCGAGCTGGGGAGGGACAAACCGGATCTTCCCATTTTTGTTCCTGCCTTTGGCAAGTTCCTGCACCCATTTCAGGGCAGCTTCTTTGGTCCCAAAATTGGTCCGCAGGATCGAATAGCCTTTTGTCACATAGTAGGTACCGGGTTTCCAGTCCTCATTTTTAGAATAGGTATGTTTCCCGTCGTTGAAGTGGATCGCATAACCTTTCGGTATTTTCTGCTCTTTGGAAACACAAAACTGTTCCTTTTTTGCTTCCTGAGTAAAGTTGCGCTCAAAATATTCAGCTGAGCGGATCAGCATGGTATTGGACAATTTGTTTGTGATCACGGGATTGTCCTGTCCCTTTTTCGTTGCCCGGTAATGGATTCCGCTTCCCCAGCCCTGTACCTTTTCTAAATATCCATTGTCAACGAAAAAGCGGTCATAGGCTCTCACAGCATCCTCCACAGTACGGACATCTGAAAGCACTGTCTGCAATTCCCGGACTGTTTTTATATATTCCTTTTGTCTCGCGGTCCGTTTTTCCGGGGTGTCATCCGTGCGGTAATACTGAGGGGAAGCGTTTAAGCCGTCTCTTGCTTTTTTAATAAAATAGACCACGCCAAGAGGAATCCCTTCCTCCAGCATGGCTGCATAGTCCGGCTTTTTCCAAACATTATCCTTTTTCACAAATTTTTCGGCTTCGCGCTCATTCATGGCTTCCAGATCATCTGCATACAGCCCGCGGTCTTTCCACAGGTCTTTTTTCGCACCGCCGATCTTTTCGCCGAAATCTTCATGCACTCCTGCCAATCTTCATCACCTCCAGTCAGTGTAAAATTCTTATCGCTCCGGGGCAGGGCGACGTTCTTCGTTTTTGTGAAGTTGTGGGAGGTTTCCTGTGAGCCGGTCAGTTTCCCTGCGGATCAGTTTGTCCAGAGCGCCTAAATCCTCCGGTGCAATGGCAAACTCCCGGTAATTTTCATACCACAGGCCCGTAGAGATTGCCGCGATGGGCGCAATTTTCTCCGAACCGGATGGAAGAAGGCGATACACAGGGGCTTCGTCATAAAGAAGCATCTGCTTTGCCGTTCCCTGTGGTATGCGGTACTTATCCATATCCGGGTTCTGGGCTGCCTCCATATATTGCATATTCAGGCGTTCTTCTAAATCCTGGGGCATATAACGAAATGCCTGATCCATCCACTGTCTGAACATCGTGGAATAGTGGTACTGCCATTCCGTAACTTGATTCGGGGCATAAGAAAATCCCCAACTTTTCAGAGCATCTTTTTCGTAAAGCTCCATTTCAGTCCATTCTTTCAGGCTGACCGTAGCCGCTGAACCATCTTTGCGTTCGATATTGACGCCGCAGGGATAGAGGATATTTCTTTTTATATCCTGCCGCAGCGTGTCTAAATCCATCATCAGGACATCTCCGTACAAGTGACCGCCCTCGCTCCGATCCGTATGAAACAGGAAAGCCCTCGCTCCGATGAACTCCGTTGTTAAGATCATTTGATGAAGATCCGCCGTAGAACAATAAGCAAATAAGGCGTCGGAAAGCCACATGTGATTTTTCCCCATGATGGCAATGGAATCAGCCCCGGTATTTGTTGCCAGAGAACGCATATTGAATTCGCATTCTCTAAGAAAATCTCCGGCAAAAATATGGAGTTCATACGCAAAGACGGATAAGTCTGTATCGCGGATCAAATGAATCTGCGGTAGTGGTTCCTGATTCAATCAAATTCCTCCTTTCATGTGAAGCAGCTCTTTGACCTGCTCATTTTCCGCAAACGGCTGGCTATCTGTCCCCGCCATTTAATCAATCCCTCCCATCTGCCGGTAGCTGCCCTCCGGCAATCTTGCCAACAATCTCCGGACCGGTTTCATAAATCTGCATGAGGCGTTTTGCTGTGCCGCAGGGCTGTGCAGCTCCGCTGGTCCAAAGACGCACTGTGGATGGGGCAACATTCATCAAAAGCGCAAAGCCCTTTTCGTTCATGTCCAGCTTTTTCATCAGCGATTTAACCATATCGGGGCCGTAGTCTGGACACCGGGAAGCCTCGGCAATCATCTGCAAAGCGGTATTTTCAATTTTTTTCATTTTCAAATCCTCCTGTTATTTGTTTTCCAGCCTTATGCCGGGGCAAAGCTGATCTGGTTGTGTTTCATCCTTTTGGCAAAATCCGGCAACGAATAATTTACCCCGTCAATTTCTGCATGGGTGTCATCCAGACGATGACAAACAGCAAAGTGCCTGTCCCCGTTTCCATAGAACAGGCAAAGTAAACCATTTTCAGGAATAGAAAACAGCGCTTTTCCGGCGCTGTCTGTAAAGCAGATCTGTTGAGATCCATTCATGTTGAAATCCTCCCTAAATTGAAACAGCCGCCTCTTTTGGGCGGCGTTGGTGCTGGCTGGTTTGCAGTTGTTCCCGAACCAGCAGCAATTTCTCATTGTAATCTTTTCCCATCCGGGGAGGGTTGACACTTACCCGGATATGACGGAAACGTTTATCCTCGTGGAGCATGGTCTTGATTTTCCGGGCATTGACAAATCCGGCAAGGTCGTGGTCCATATAAAGGGTAACACGCCGTATCTCCGGGTGGCGTTCCAGGAAAGAAGTCAGCGCCACATGGGAAGTACCGCCCAAAGACAAGCGATAACCATTCCATTTCCATCCCTCCAGCTCTTGAAGTGTCGCATGGGAAAGCGCATCAATAGGAGCTTCAAAGACTGCCACATGCCGGCTGCCCGGACTTTGCGGGGGATAACAAAAGTTATATCCTTTGTCGCTGCCATAGACATCCTTTTTGAGATTGCCGCTGATACTGCGCATACAGGCAAACTTCGCTTTCCCGGAATCATCTTTCCCAACAAACACACAAACCGGTTCTCCATGATACCGGGCTTCGTAAAAAATCCCGGCTTGTAAACACTGGCGAATGACTTCTGAGCTGATCCCCCGTTTCTGCAAATAGAAGACCGCAGCGGTCGCGCAACGTCTGGCCCAGGGGAGAGCGAATGTTTTCTTTTCCGGCTCTTTTGATACCTGTATTTCTGCCGTACTTCGGTAAGCCGGTTCCTGTGGGATTTCGCCACCTACCAGAGCATGAACCGCATCCACAAGACCATATCCCCGAATCTGGATCAGGTAGTCCAGCGCATTGATACTCCGTCCGCGGCTGTTCCAGTACCAATACCTTTTCCCGGTCACATATACCAGACTGTCATGCTCCTTATGCCGGAAATTAGGTCCATCCTGTTTCAGCACGCCGGGTTCATGGAATTGCAGGTAAGTAAACAAGTCAGCTTCCCGCGCTGCCTGAATCTGTTCTTTGGTTACGCCGGGCATAGTACCGGCACAGTGTTTCTTTTCATTGTGCTTTGCCTCCTTCCTGTGATGAAATGAAAAAAGACACCCAAAGGTGCCTAACAGCCGTACAGGTCGTGATTGACCTCGGCACGGTAATAGCTGTCCATTGTAGCCGGGGCATTATACAGCGCCGCCAGCAGATACGCTTTGATGTTTCCGACCTTCGTTGTGTTCTTGTCGATACAGTCAAAGACATACTCTAAGTGGCCGGAATTGATCTTCAGGAACCGGCTCTTGACGATTTCCCTCGGAAAATCATCTCCGGCAATGCGAATGTAAGGGCGTTTCGACAAAATCACTTCAAGCATAAGTTCAAGGGCTTCATCCAAACGTTCCCTGCCATACCGTAAGACCAGTAAGTCATATTCAATATTTTCTTTGATGATTTCACGATAGGCTTCTATCAGCTCTATCCGATCCATCCCATCCGTGCGGTTTGCCGCTTCCGGCTCTGCCGGATAGATTGATGGATAAGTTATTGATTTATCTTTTTTTGATTTTTTTGTTTTTAATGGATTAGTATTTAATTGTGCCGGATTTTCCTGTTCAGGTTCCGCCTGTTTAGGTTTTGCCTGTTCAGGTTTTACCTGTCTTGGATTTTCCCGTTTAGGTGAAAGCCCTGTGTTTTCGGTACTTACAGGCTGCTCATGGATCGTATATTCAATGTCTCCCAACTGCCCGTTATCATAGCGGAGGCGCTGTCTGGTGAGATAACCATGCCGCTCCAGTTCCTTCAGGGCAGTAGTGATAGAATCCACACCATCCTTGCAGATATGGGCGAGTCCCTTTGTGGTATAATCCCAATCTTCCGGCAGCGACAACATAAGTGATAAAAGCCCCTTTGCCTTTAA
>OIEI01000790.1_pt1 | contig 10251 bp, 10 predicted proteins | sample 1581781 | NCBI WGS metagenome assembly OIEI01 (sample SAMN01760935, study PRJEB22395) | human gut metagenome | reverse complement strand
CCGCCTCTTTGCAAGGCCCATCCTATGTAGCCATTTCCATAGTTATATCCCTGCCATGCAAGTTTCAGCTTGTCCAGATCCTGTGGACTGCTGCATCCTGCCTGTCTGATACAGTCTGCAAAGGTCTGTACTCCAACCTCTATCGAATAATCCGGATCAGTAATAGAACCAGGAGTGTGTGGGAATCTTGTATTATATGGACTTTCCGAACACTGCATCGGGTCTGTTCCCCTGCCTCCAGATTCCTGCATCATGATGGCCTGTATCGCAGACACATATTCCGGAATGCCGTATTGGGATGCATACTGCTGTATCACAGAAGTATACGCAAGCACTTCTTCACTTAGGGATTCGGAGCTTTCCGAATTACTGCTGAAAGCTGCTCCTGCAATGATTCCCACAATCAGAATAAATACCAGAAGAAATGCACCACCTCCGGCAGCAATCCATTTTCCCATTTTTTCAAGAGCTACTACCCCTTTTTGAATCGCTGCTGTAATTCCCTGTACGGATAACTTTGAACCCTTTCCAGTTACCTGAAAGACTGCTTTTCCACTTTCTGCCGATGCCTGTGCCGATTTTCTTGCCATCTGGACTACTCTTGCTTTCTGCATCGCCTGAAGGCTCTTTTCCACCTGCTGTTTCTGCATGGATGCCTGTGTCTTTATTTTCTCCTGAGACAGACCGGATACTTTTACCACTCTCGGTGCTGCTTTCACCTGCCGTTTACCATTCTCCTTGGCAAGTGCCGCCTGCTCCGGTTTCAGCTTGATTAATTTTTTTCCGCTTTCTGCCCCCTGCTCCATTGCTTCTTCAGCGGCTTTCGCTTCTTCCTGTCTGCTTTTTCTTTCCTTTATCTTCCTGTAGGTCACTCCGGCAAGTTTTTTTCCACCTCGATATGTGGTTTTTCCTATGGTTCTTCCTGCCACACTCGCCGCCCTGTACTGTACGGATTCTATTTTTTCAGTTCCATATTGTGTTGGGGAGTCTGACTGCCCACTGCTTTTCTCATGTAGTTCCCTTGGCTTTTCTTTTGCTTCCAGAACCGCTGAGCGAACCAGTTCTTTCGGAAGTCGGGCAGCCGGATTTCGAATCTTCGGATTCTTATCCCTTACCCGTTCCTTGATATCTCTCATCCGGTCACCCTCTTTCCGTATCTCTTATCTCATCGGGCAACATCCCGATGTTTCTTTTTTTCCTGCTGTTTCTGCAACTGCTCCAACTGTCTGATTGCTTCATTTGCCAGTGGATGCTCGTTGTAATATGGCACAAGTTCCAAATCCCCCCTGTCTTTTGATGACAACGGTAATGGATATTCCATGTCTGAATAAATTGATTCTGGATCATGGATAGAAAACTCAATAGCCGGACACATATTGGCAGATGTTCTACAATACTTCTGGTACTTTTTATATGCCTCTTCCAGCGTTCTGCATTTTGTATATTCTCCTAAATCATGGAACTCACCGCACTCTGCAGCATAAAAAGTTATCGTTACTTCTTCTTTTTTCTTCATTATGATTCTCCCGGTTTTGTTGTCATTAGTTTATAAAGGTCTGTATTCTTTGGGAACGTATTCTCAAATGGTACGATATTTCCAGAGCAACGGATCAGGCCACTACCAACCGATACATTTGTAATATAGGACAGTTGGTTTTCGGAAATATTCAAAAGAGCTGCCAGTTCTTCCCTGTCTGTACTTGCCTGATTCAAAAGAATCAAAAACTCACTGTTTGCCAACATCAGTCTTGCAGTGTCCGATTTCAGAAGTTCCTCAACATTTTGGGTTAAACCTGTCACGAATCCATTGTATTTTCTGATTCTCTTGTACAGTCGGTAGAAGAAATTTGCACTGTATTCATAGCGGAATAACAGATAAAACTCATCGGCAAATATCCATGTCGTTTTTCCTTCTTTCCAGTTCTGAATTACCCTGTTGAAAATACTGTCTAAGGTAACCAGCATTCCCAGTGGCATCAGCTGTTCCCCCAGTTCCCGGATATCATAATCCATGATCCTGTTCTTCTTATTCACATTGGTCGGCTGTGCAAAGGTGTTCAGGCTTCCATTGATAAAAAGTTCGGATGATAATGCCAGTCCTCTTGCCTCTTCTTCCGGCTGTAACATCAGCTGTCGGTACATATCTTTCAATGTCGGAACTTCTCCGGTATAACCACTTCGGATATAATCCCGGTACACATCTGCAGCACAGCGGTCCAGAATCGACTTTTCTTTTGCCGACAGATTTCCTGCTCCAACCAACTGTTCGAACACAGACAGGATAAACTCCGATTTTTCAATCAGTGGATTCTTTTCATTGCCGTAGGCTGCGTCCATATCCATTGCATTCAGGTGATTGTCTGATGTCGCAGATACTTTTACAACCTGTCCACCAAGAGCCTCTACTAATTTTGTGAATTCGGACTCCGGATCAAGAATCAGGATATCGTCATCGGTACTCAATGCCAGATGCACAATCTCTTCTTTTGCCGAAAAGCTCTTTCCTGATCCACTGACGCCCAACCGGAAACTGTTTCCATTCATCAGTTTCTTCCGGTCGGCTACCAGAAGGTTCTTGCTAACTGCATTCTGCCCATAATAGATACCGCCCGGCTGCAGGATTTCCTGTGTATGGAACGGGATTAAAACAGCCGTTGATTCCGTTGTCAGTGTACGCAGCGCATTGAGCTTTCGCAGTCCGTAAGGAAGCACTGTATTGAGTCCGTCCACTTGCTGCCACTTTAATGTTGCCATCTGGCACAGATGCTTTCTTGCCACCGACAGGAGCAGTTCTGTATCGGAATCCAGTTGCTTTTTACTGTCTGCCAGATGTACCATCGTCAGAATTCCAAACATCATCCGCTGGTCTCTGGTTGTCAGATCATCCAGCATTTCTTTCGTTTCTTTCCTCTGCAACTCCATATCGTATGGGACGATAGCTGAAAAGTTATTGTTTGCGTTCTGCCTTCTCTGCCAGTTGGTCACGTTGGTTTCCACACCAAGCAGTCGGTTCTGGATTTCCCTTACTGCTTCATCCGTAGGGACTGGCAGGATATCAATCGACAACATCAGATTCCGGCTGAAGTCACACAGTTCTGAAATCATGTCATCTTTGACATAACTTGCATAATCCTGCATATACAGGACTCTTCCGTACCTGTCACCGATTTTAAAATGGTCACGTTCAAATTCCATAGAATCCGGACACATCCAGTCCTTGAAACTTGTTCCCTTCTTGGCAAATTGTTTCAGATCAAATGGGAATGCCTGTGGGACATCTCCCTTGAAGAAATCCCTGAAAATCTGGAGCCGGCTCTCTGCGTCCAGTCCTTCTGCTGTGGACGATAACTTTGCCAGATGTGTTACGATGTCTGTTCCGATACGTGCAAAATAGGTTCTTGCATCATCAATCGATCTTTTATGTACACTGACAGTCAGATACCGTTCCTGATAGATGCTGTTGTTTGTTCCTGTAATCTTAGACAGGAGCATTTCGTTGTATTCTTCCCGATAGTGGTCCAGTCCATCTTCCTTCATTGGAAGCAGGATTGATTTTTCAAATTCTTCTTTATTGATTCTCCGGTTATTGATGGTAATTTTGGCAGAAATGCCGGAATCCAGTGAATTTAAGAGTTCAGAATAATCCAGAAACATTTCTGTCTTATTGTCCTTACTCGCAATATAATAGTTGATATCTGTAAAACGATATGTTTTTGAGAATTTCGTTCCCTGTTGAAAAATTCCATCCGGCCAGATTCGCTGGATGGGAATTGCCTGTTGGACGGATTTCGGAACTTTGAAGCGTTCCTTATCCATCCGAAGTGCCTGACTTAAGGTTTTAATCAAAGGCATCACTCCTTCCCTTGCGTTTCTTTCTCTGTTTTGCTTCTGCTTTTTGCTCCCGCTCTTTTATGATTTCCGCTCCATCCTTTTGATTCTTTTCTCCCAGCGAGATGGTCTCCTGCATGCAGGAGTAGTAGATATCTTCCGACTGAAACACCAGTTTCTTCGGATACAGCAATTCGGATTTGATCACTGCCCATAAAAACTGTTCGGCTGTCATACCATGATATTTGAAAAAGCCACAGGCAGCAAATGGAGCAGCACCAAGCACACACAGCCATCCGGTTATTTCCTGTCCGGTAATATCACGCATTCCAAAGTAAATTCCGATTGCTGTAAGAATCGCAAGAACAGAACACACACATTGTCTCAGGTCCAGTCCCATAAACATGGATTCCTGATAGTCCCTGATTTCTTTGTTCATCTTTACTTCCATAAATTATCGTTCCTCTCCCCTGTTTTGTTTCTTCGTTTTCTGTGGTTTTTCTTTCGGTACTTCTATCCCAGCAAATCTACAGTGTTCCGCAACGCCTTCCGGATCAAATTCCGCAAGTCTTGCTAGATCAAACGCTACCTTCTGATAGGTTGCATATCCTGATCTTCCTGTTTCATTCAACACTTTTCCTAGTTTATGTTCCTTGATAAAATGAAGCATATCCTTGGTAAAATCTCCTGTTATAAAAGCCTCATTTGGCTCTAAGAACTGATAGGGCAGATTAATGGTTACATCTCCAAAATCTTCCCATTCTCTCCCTTCCTTATGGCAGAGTCCTACATATAAATTTCCATTGTTCCGATAAGAGCTCACTCGTATCGCTACTGTCTCACGTCCGAATTCCCAGTTATATCTTAATGTTTTCTTTGTATCCATATTTTTAACCTCCAAGTCCCATCATTTCTCTGACAATACGGTCAGATGCCTTAATTGCTCCAACCAGCACCAGTAAATTAAATACCAGTTCTCCGACATAGTTCCACACGATTGTAACTGCACTCAACTCCGTATCTCCGACAGCCGGAGGGCTTGCTGCATAAGCAGAAAAGATAATACATGCCAGTGCAATAATTGCCCCTTCCAGACATACGCCTATATAAGAACGGATAAAGTTCTTTCCAATGGACTGCGTGGGTTCTCCTGCAAATGAGGAAATCGGAATCGGGGCGATTGCCGTATACATATAGATTTTGAACATTCTGCCATACACTGTCAGAATCATTACAAATGACAATACAGTAATCAGCAGACTGCCAAGCAGTGTGACAATCCACAACGGAATGGATTCCAGCATTCCCACGCTCTCAATCTTATCTACAATCTCCGTTGGCAGTTCCGTCACGCTTCCTGCCATACTGGAGCCACTCATTACGGTTGTCACGATTCCCTGCACAATGGAAAACAGTGCCTGCATAAGTTCCATCCCGTATGTAATTGCTCCCTGAGCAAGTGCAAACCGGATAAATGCTTTTAGCACATGTTCCGGCTTTTTCAGATCTGTAAAACTGCCACACGTTTTTATGATTCCGGCTGCAAAAAATAACACCAGTAATCCATAGGCAATGGCTGTCAGTGTATCATTGATATTGGTCATAATCCGCCAGATGCCGCCACCCTTAAAAGTTGCCGGATTTTCAGTCAGCAGAGTCCACAGTTCTGCCATCTTTTCACTCCATGTGGATAGTGCTGAGTTTAGATTCTGTACAATCCAGTTATCACTCAAAAACTCTCACCTCCCTGAACATATTTTTGAATGCAGGAGTACCTTCCGGCACTCCTGCTGTCTCCTGATATACTTTTTCAAAGAGGCTTACGCCATAATCAGATCCAGGATTTCTTTGGCGAACGTAATAATTACCCCTCCGGCCAGTGTCAGAAATCCATTTGCCCTCTGGCTTGGATCATGGCTTTTTAAAGACAGACCAACCTGCACAACACCAAATCCAAGCAAAATCAAACCGATCGCACGAATCAGGGAAAAAATAAAAGTAGACAGGTTATTGATAACGGACAGCGGATCTCCGGCTGCGAATGCGGTCGTTGCTCCGACCGTTACGGTCAGTACCAGTGCCATATAAAGACTCATCCACTTTTTCTGTTTTCTCCCCATCGGCATCGGGGTTGTCATTTTTTCAGTTGTATTCTTTTTTGTTCTATTCTTTTCTCCTGTGAGAAATTTCTTCAATACACATCACTCCCATCCATCAAAAAACTGCTATTCACCAAGAATGTCCTCGGTAGACAGCAGTTCGTAGTCGTCTAATCTGTTAATGTCAATCTTTAGGTCGTCGTGAGCCAGTGGTGTTTTCGCATAATCATAAGGCGATGCACCACCGTCCTCTGTGTATCTGAAATTCACATGCTTTTTTAAATCATATTTATCGTCCATGATCGGACGCTCCCCACGAATAAACAAAATCGCTTTGCGGTTATCTAAAAGCCGTATTTCATCCGGTGTTAAAAGTTCCCTTCCAGTCTGCTGATAATTCACCGAATAGCTGCCGCTACGCCCTTTTGTCTGTCCGTAGGTATTGGTATCCAATGTCTCTTTTCCCAATAATTCCGAGACATACTTATGTCCTTCTTTTTCATTTCCACCCAGATATAAAAATTCATCGCAGTTACCGATAAGGCTCTCATACGAGTCTTTAAACAAGGCTTTCATCTGTGCGATGTTCTGGATGATGATACTGCAGGAAATCCCTCTGGAACGCATGGTTGCCAGAATCTTGTCAAAATCATCCGGCAAGGCTACGTTTGGCCATTCATCCATAATACAGTGTACCGGAATCGGAAGCCTTCCTCCGTACTTCCGGTCTGCCACATAATACAGTGTCTGAAACAGATTGCTGTAAATCATGCCGACCAGATAATTCATACTGGTGTCCGCATCTGGAATACAGCAAAACAGTGCCACTTTTTTCTCCCCGATACTGTATAAGTCCAGTTCGTCTGTACAGGTCAGATTGGCGATCTGTTTCAGATTGAACGCTGCCAGACGGACACCAACAGAAATCAAAATAGATTTCGCAGTCTTGCCGGCCGCCTGCTTATAAATGGCATACTGCTTGACCGCAATACTCTCCGGGTCCCGCATTTCCAGTCTTTCAAACAAAATGTCCAATGGGGACTGGTAATCCTCATCATCTTCTTTGACCTGAGCGCTTCCAAGCATTTCCATGATCATCGGAAAGTTCTGTTCTTCCGGTGGAGCCTCATGCAGCAAATACAGCATAAGTGCCTGTAAAAGTGCAGTCTCGGACTTCTCCCAGAACGGGTCTGAACTCTGCGCTCCCTTCGGTGTTGTGTTGCGGATCAGGTTATTGATCAGCTTCAGTACATCCTTATCATCCCGGACATACGCAAACGGATTATAACACCAGGAAGTCTCCGGATTGATCAAATCAAAAACCCGGACTTCATATCCATTCCGTTCCAGAACACCTCCGGTTTTACGCAAAAGTTCTGCCTTGGGATCAGTAATCACCATCGAACAGTTGCACTGCATGATGTTTGGGATTGCATACGTCCGGCTCTTTCCTGCCCCGGAACCTCCGACTACCAGCACATTTAAATTTCGTTTATGCTTATATCCATCCAGTCCCATGCGGAAATGCTGTGTCAGAAGCAGATTATTCGTGTACTGCTTTTCGCAGTAACGTCTGCAGATTTCGGACACGTTGCCCCATTTTGCGGAACCATGTTCCACGCCTCTTCTATAATTTCTTTTTTGGGATTCATAAATACCAATGCCTAAGAAATAGGCTGCTGTGAATATCAGAATACATTTGAACGTATACGGTGTATACGTGATAAAAAACGGCTGTTCGAGTTTTTCGCTCAGCATTTCTAAGATTTGAATAAAATTCTTATCCGGTGCAATGGCACAAGCGGTAATCGCTGCCGCCCACCAGACAAATGGCAGAAAGACAAGATACAGAACCCAGTCCTGCTTTTTTGTACTTATCTCTGCAAGTCAGATTCTCTTTTCTTTCGTGGCTTTTCTTCTGGATGTCCCTGTCCTTCTTTCTTATGAAAGGAATCCACTCCCGGTATCAGTGAGAGACTTCTGCCGTTGTCCCAACTGATGCCGAGCTGACCCGCATCATCCACATACTGCACAGTTCCTTCCAGTCCCTGCGGCATATCCGCTTCTCCGTCCATCGAATCCAGACAGATTCTTGTTCCTGCCGGATACTGTTCTCTAAGTCGTGCCACTTTTTCTCTTGAATAAATGACCAATCAACCACTCCTTTCTCTACCAGAACATGTGTCTGGTGGTATTCGGTTTTGCAACCTGAAGGATGACTTTATCTATTCCGTCACTGTATCTTCCGGCTGCAAGATATTTACTTCTGAGTCTGTTCAGTGCCTTACGGATCTGCCTCTGTTCCCCGGCTGTAATCTGCAGCCGTTTCTGGGCGAGGTCGTATTCACTTACTTTTTTCAGAAGAGCTTTCGTTTCTTCCAAACATTCGTCCTGCTCATTCTGTGCCTGCAGCTCATCATTCAGTGCCACCACGAACATATTTTTCATAATGTTATCCATCTTCAAATAGTATTTTGTCATCTGGCTGACCTCCTTTTTTTGTTACACCAACCATATCACAAGACCTCCGTAATAGCTACTCCAACCGTCCAACTTTTTCACTTTTATCGTTCCGGCTGGTTCTTTGCTTTTTTCTCTTTTCCGGATGCTTTTTCATCCTTGGTTTCCGGTGTTTTTACAGGGTCTCCGATTGCGAACTCATCGGTTACATACTCCTGTTCCTTTGCACCAAAATTGCGTTCGATATGGTTTCGGATACTGTAGGAAGCCTGACGGACATCATTTAAAAAGTCTCTCAGTTCCTGCGGATCTTTCTTTCCACATTCATTCCTCTGTGCAATATACTCCAGATTGAATCCGGTGACATCCACACCATAACGTTTCGCAATCACATAGGCAGCACAATAAGCCTGTGCGCTGACTTTCTGTCGGCTGTAGGTTCCGGTATGCTGATCCATCGCTGCACACGCCAGTTCTCTGTTCAGTGCATGGAATGTCGTTACTTCACTCATTCCGTTGCGGATATAGATGGTACGATATCTTGGATTGTACTGGGCCTGCACTTTGTCTGGCAGATTATCCTCAATCTGCACACGTACCGACTGGTCTTTTAAGGCAGCTCCTACCAGTTCTGTCAGGCTTCGCTGAGGGCGTTCTTCCAATGGCTTCCCTGTCATCTGGCTGATGTCAAATCCTTTTCCGATCGTATACCCTCTCCGCATTTCTCCATCTTTTTCATATTCAGTGGAAATCATATAAGTAATGCCATGCTCCCCTGCTTTTACCGAACGGTGTTCTTCTCTCCAGCGTTCATAAGACCTTACCACCTTAAAATCCGGATGCTGTCCATAGATCAAAAGCAGATTCGGTGTTCTCTGTGTATTACACTCTGCCATAAAATCCAGAAAACCTTTCAGTTTTTCTCCATCCTGAAAAACTCCCTGTGCCTGTGAATCTACTTCAGCCCATACCTCTTCTCTTTCCTGCTGTTTTTTGGCTGCATATTCTTCTTTCGTCAATTTCTGTTCAGGAATCGGCTGTTCTTCCGTTCCACCTGAAATCATATCTGTTAAATCCATATACATTACCTGCCTTTCGTTTTCATATTCTTGCGTTTCTTCCTGCTCTCTCTGGCATTTTTCCGTCTGTCCGGCCGTTTACGTTTCTCTTCCTGCTCCTTGCGGATATCTCCGAGTTCTTTCCGCACAGATGGTTTTTCATTCTTTTCTTTCCAGCTAGTTTCCCGATCGGAAGAAGTATTTCTGTTGCGCGAGAAAGGTTCGGATGGATTCTTTTCTTCCCCTTCCTGCGCCTGTGTAAAATTTCCTTCCGGGAAAGCCTCATCCCCGATCTGGAACATTTCTTCCGCATCGTCCAGTTCAAATTCTATCTTGCCTTCCGGCAGGACAACGGTCTCTGTCCGTACATTCTCCCTTGATTCTTTTTCCATCTGGTTTTCTGTCTTTTCCGGTGCAGTCTCTTTTTCCACTGCTTCTGTAACCATAGAGCCTGATTCTGCTTTTACAAAATCCAGATTCATCCGGTCTAATACCCGGTTCATCTTCGCGGCATCATCTGCAAATACCATGACCTCTGTCTGGTCCGGATTCACCTTATCTTTGATGACTACATATAAGATACCTCTCGCCTTGGCTTCTTTTGCAAATTCTTTTAAACGGTCACCCGGAACGGTAAAAAATTTCATCGGGCGCTGTTCCTTTAACATTCTGGTAAGCCTTGTTTTCCCTCTTGTCTTTTTCTGATCCTTTAATGCGGCCGCAATAAAGATTGCCACGTGCTTTGCCACATTTCCGGTAATCTTCAAAGAGTATTCCATTCCTTCCAGACTGTACCGCACCACCTG
>OIEI01000788.1_pt1 | contig 10259 bp, 8 predicted proteins | sample 1581781 | NCBI WGS metagenome assembly OIEI01 (sample SAMN01760935, study PRJEB22395) | human gut metagenome | reverse complement strand
AAATACCGCCCACGCAGCGCAGCGATGATTTTGTCGGGTGAATCGGCGGCAAAATAGATCGGGTGTGTTGCGGGGCGGTAAAAATCTTCATGGGGAATAAATCCTCGCCGCTCTGTACTTTTCTACAAAATTGGTGGGATTTGCGATAAAAGGTATCATGAATTGTGGAGCGCGTCAAGATGGTTTTGCAAGTTTTATTGCAGTAAAGCGGTGATAGTAGGACTTATCATCTAAAACTGTGTGGAAATCAGCAGTTCTGCGTTTGATACCATTCATTGAAATAGCGGTTGCTTTCCTCTTCATCGTGAACCCATTTTTTCGATGATTTGAAGGCATTGAACGGAGGACTGTATCCTCTCAGCGGCGTGATTTCCTGCACGTCTTTGACATTCCGATGTTGGATGATTTCAAATTCGCTGCGCTCAGGAAGATACGCAATTACCTTGTCGGCGTGGATCGTTCCCTGATACACATGACAAGGGCAACGGTAAAAGAGTTCACTGCGGTGTGCAAACCATTCAGCAACATCGTAAGAGAGTGACCATGAAATAGAAAGCGGTGCACGCTCAATGTTGCCGATGCCGCCACGATATATGGTGAATGTGTCGAGATTTCTTACGCTCTCCGGCAGAGCATTGCGCCAGTTTTCGGGACGAATGATTTTGGCACGGCGAACGTATTTCCGAATGATAGGAGAATGATCGCCATGGCTGTAATAATGTTGTAAGGCGTACCGACATTTGATGTCAAGAGGCATCAGGTGCTCACATTTGTACAGCAGGTCTTCCATCATCTTGGCATCGTAGAAGGAATATTTTTCAAAGGTTTGCCAATCTTGGTCATGGGCAGCTTGAACAGCCTCTTGGAATCTGGCGTTGAGAAACAAATTGTCTCGATAGATCACGCTTCGGGTCGCCTCCTTGTCATGGTTTGTTGAAAGGTTTGCAGTTCCTGTCCCATAAAAGAAAAGAACCGCCCTGCAAGACAAGCGAAAAATTTTGTCGGGTGAATCGGCGGCAAAATGAATCGGGTGTGTTGCAGGGCGGTAAAATCTTCATAGGGAATAAATCCTCGCCATTCTGTACTTTTCTACAAATTTGGTGGGATTTGCGATAAAGGGTATCATGGATTGCAGCGAGCGTCAAGATGGTTTTGCAAATTTTATTGCAGTAAAGCGGTGATAGTAGGACTTATACTTAACACACGGCAAGAAACAATTTCCGTTTCGCACATTGTAATGTTCGCAGAAAAAACTTATAATGCTTTTGAACCTGTAGGACACACAAAACGCAGAAAAGAGAGGGAATCATGAGAAAACTGTTCCTTTTGGAAGATGATCTGAGCCTGATCAGTGGGCTGACCTTTGCATTCAAGAAACAGGGCTTTGCACTGGATACAGCCCGGACACTGGCAGAAGCCGAGGTGCTGTGGTCAGACAGAAAATATGACCTGCTGGTGCTGGATGTTTCCCTGCCGGATGGCTCTGGCTTTGATTTCTGCCAGAAAGTGCGGCGCACATCCAACGTGCCGATTCTGTTCCTGACCGCTTCGGATGAGGAAATGAATATCATCATGGGACTGGAACTGGGCGGGGATGATTACCTGACCAAGCCGTTCAAGCTGGGTGTCCTGTTGTCGCGGGTCAATGCACTGCTTCGCCGTGCAAATGCGTCCAGCGCAGGAGAACCCGTACTGGAATCGGGCAGCATCACCGTCCGGCTGTTGCAGGGGCAGGCATACAAAAACGGAATCTTGCTGGAACTGACCGGCGCAGAGTACAAGCTGCTCTGCTTCTTTATGCAGCATCCGAATGCCGTGCTATCCAAGGAACAAATTCTGGATGCACTGTGGGACTGCGATGGGGATTACATTGACAGCAGTGCCTTAACAGTGTATATCCGGCGGCTGCGGATGAAGATTGAGGACGACCCCGGCAAACCGCAGATGCTGCTGACTGTCCGCGGCATGGGCTATAAATGGAATGGGTAAAGGTGCCGTATGAAAGTATTCGCAAACCGGGAGATCCGAAATTTGTTCCAAGCCGTGCTGGCGGTCTGGGCGGTGGCATTGGCTCTCACGCAGGGCATCGTATGGCATACGATGCATGTATTTTCTTTCGGGTTACTATTGGTTTTTCTGCTTCTGGGCGGCTGTCTCTGGGGCGTGCTTTTTCGCTATTTCCAAAGGCAGAGCGCGCTTCTGGAACAGGCAGTCCAGCAAATCCAAAGCTGTCTGGATGGCAACCCGGATGCACGACTGGACTGCGACCGGGAGGGAGAATTTTACCGTCTGTTTCACTCCGTTAATGCATTGGCGGCAGTTCTGAGCGCACACGCAGACAACGAGCAGCGGGAGAAGCGTTTTTTGAAAAATACCATTGCAGATATTTCGCACCAGCTCAAAACACCGCTGGCGGCGTTGAATATCTACAACGGTCTGCTTCAGGACGAAGTTGTTTCGCCGTCGGAGGTCAAAGAGTTTGCAGACCTGTCCGAACAGGAGTTGGACCGCATCGAAACGCTGGTGCAGAATCTGCTCAAAATCACCCGGCTGGATGCCGGTTCGGTCGTCTTGGAGAAGAAAAACGAAAATGTTGCTGAAATGGTGCAGGACATCGCGCGGCAGTATCACTATCGTGCCAAGCAGGAACAGAAAAAACTTGTTCTGTCCGGCTCAGAGGCGGTTACACTTTGGTGCGACCGTGACTGGATGCAGGAAGCTGTGGACAATCTTGTAAAGAATGCCCTTGACCACACAAAGAGCGGAGATACGATTCAGGTAGAGTGGAATGCACTGCCGTCCATGGTTCAGATCAAAGTGCGCGACAACGGCAGCGGCATCCACCCGGAAGATTTGTACCATATCTTCAAACGGTTTTATCGCAGCCGCTTTTCACAGGATACACAGGGCATCGGGCTGGGTCTTCCGCTGGCAAAAGCCGTTGTGGAAGCCCATCACGGCACCATTGAAGTAGACAGCGAGCTGGGAAAGGGCACGACCTTTACTCTGAATTTTCCGATTCCTACAAAATTGTAGGCTGAGTGTAGGCTTGCAGTAAGGTTGACGTGTTATCCTTTTCTGCACAGACAGAGATAATCCGTCTGAATCGAAGGAACCTGCAAAGTGAGGGATACACTATGGAACTATTAGAAGTCAACCATCTCTGCAAGACCTACGGCAGCGGAGAAACCGCTGTCCATGCGCTGAAAGATGTTAGCTTTTCAGTGCCGAAAGGCGAATATGTGGCGGTCGTTGGCGAATCCGGCTCCGGCAAAAGCACCCTGCTCAACCTGATTGGTGGACTGGATACGCCGACTTCCGGCAAGGTGCTGATTGATGGCAAGGATGTTTTTGCCATGAAAGACCGGGAGCTGACGATCTTCCGCCGCCGCAATATCGGTTTTATCTTTCAGGCATTCAACCTCATCCCGGAACTGACCGTAGAACAGAACATCCTGTTCCCGGTGCTGCTGGACTACCAAAAGCCGGACAGGGCATATCTGGAAGAACTGCTGACCGTGCTGAATCTGAAAGACCGTCGGAAGCATCTGCCAAGCCAGCTTTCCGGTGGGCAGCAGCAACGGGTAGCCATTGGCCGCGCCCTGATGACCCGCCCTTCCCTGATTTTGGCGGATGAGCCGACCGGCAATCTGGACACCCAGAACACCAGCGAGGTCATTGCCCTGCTAAAAGAAACATCCCGGAAATACGAGCAGACCATCCTGATGATCACCCACAACCGCAGCATTGCGCAGACGGCAGACCGGGTGTTGCAGGTATCGGACGGCTGCCTGACCGATTTTGGGAGGTGCCGGGAATGAGCAGCACAGAAATGAAAAGCTATCTGAGCCTGATCCCGATTTCTGCCAAGGTACGCAGACGGCAGAACCGCATGACGATTTTGTGCATCGTCCTTGCGGTGTTTCTGGTCACGGCGGTGTTCAGTATGGCAGATATGGCGATTCGGATGGAAACTGCAAACCAGCGGAACAAAAACGGAAACTGGCATATCATGGTAAAGGACATCTCCCCTGAAACAGCCGCAGAGCTTGCCGCACAGGAGGATGTTGCTGCATTTTCGGCGTATAGCGACATCAACGCTTCCCTTACGGAAAACTATTTTGCCGGAGATAAACGTGCCGCACTGGTAGGAGCAGATGATGCGATCCTTCAAATCTTTCCGGGAATGCAGTGCAGCACTGCCCCGGCGGATGGCGAAGTGCTCGTGACAGCAAACATCCGGGATTGGCTGGATGTTACGGTCGGTACAGCGATTCCGCTGACGCTCCCGGATGGACAGACCATTTCGCTTACTGTCGCAGGTTTCAATGAGGATACCTCCGATGCGAACCAGTATGATGCTGTTGTGCTGGTGATGAACCGCAGTACATTTTCTCAGATTGCCGCACAGGTAGAAGAATCCTTTGAAACACAGTATTTCATCCAGTTCAAGCCACGTACCAATTTGCGGCAGTCCATTGTGAACATCGAAAACAAGTACGGAATTTCAGAAGAAAAAATCTCCGAAAATACTTACCTGATGGCGTTGAACGCAAGCAGCAACAACGATTATATTGTAGGCTTATATGCGGTAGCGGCTGTGTTGGCTGGCATGGTCGTCCTTGCCGGAATTTTTATGATCACAGGCAGCATCAACAGCAATGTAGCGCAGCGTACCAGCTATTATGGAATGCTGCGTTGTCTTGGGGCAGGAAAAAATCAGGTTCGGATGCTTGTCCGGCTGGAAGCTCTTTTCTGGTGTAAAACTGCTGTTCCAGCAGGATGTGTGCTGGGAATCGTTTCCACATGGGGATTGTGTTCCTTTCTGCGTGGATTTATCGGCGAGGAGTTCAGCTCTTTACCAGTGCTTGGCATCAGCCCGGTCGGTATTATCTGTGGTTCCGTGCTGGGACTTATCACGGTTTGGTTCGCGGCATCTTCTCCGGCACGGCGGGCGGCAAAAGCTTCTCCGATCACAGCAGCAACTGGGAATGCGGTGGAAAATGCAGCGGATTCTCCGTGTCATGCTCGGTTGTTTGGAAGTCGTGCAGAGCTTTCTTTGGGCGTGAGCCATGCAACCTCGTCCAAAAAGAACTTGCTTCTGATGACAGGTTCCTTTGCGTTAAGCATTCTCCTGTTTTTGAGCTTTTCGGTTTTGCTTCGATGGGTTGGATTTGCGCTGAATCCGTTGCAGTCCTACGCACCGGACTTATCGGTGGCTGAAACATCCGGGCAAAATGTCCTTGACCCGGTGCTGGTGGAGCAGCTGGAAGCTCTGCCGGAAGTCAAACACGCATTCGGGCGGATGTATTGCTCGCTCCCGGCGGAATATCAGGGAAAACAGGGGTCCATCGACCTGATTTCATACGATACGATACAGTTTGGCTGGGCGAAAAAAGACCTGATTGGCGGAACCCTTCCGCAGGAGCCGGAGGATGGCACATACCCTGTGCTGACGGTATTCGACAAAAGCAACTCCCTGACCGTGGGTGATACCATTCAGCTGGAGGATGCAAAGCTCACAGTCGTGGGTGTATTGAACGACAGCCCGTTCAGTAGTACCGATTCCCCGATTGTTATCTGCACCGAAGAAACCTTCCATCAGCTGACCGGGCAAAACCGCTATGCGGTGATCGATATTCAACTAAAAGATACCACAGCAGACGCAGCCATTGCACAAATACACACCCTGCTGAGCGACACGTTAAACAAGCAGGTTGTTTTTTCCAACCGAATCGAAGGAAATCGGATGATACAAAGCACCTACTGGGCGTTCCATCTGGTGGTCTATGCGTTTCTCCTCGTGATTGCAGGAATCACCATTCTGAACATCGTCAACAGCATTTCCATGAGCGTGTCGGCACGAATGAAGCAGTATGGCATCCTGCGTGCCATCGGGATGGATGATGCACAGCTGAAACGCATGATCTCTGCCGAAGCTGGCACCTATGCGGTGTCCGGTCTTGTGGTGGGCATTGCGCTGGGTCTTGTGCTGAATCGGAAGCTGTATATCCTGCTCATCACCCATTATTTCGGTGCAGCGTGGCAGATGCCGTGGGGCTGTCTTGCCGTGATTGTCGTAGTCGTGCTGGCGGCTGTGGTGCTGGCAGTATATAACCCGGTCAGGCGAATCCTCATGCAGCCCATTACTGCAACCATCAGTGAATTATAAGCCAGAACAACAGATGCCCACCAGCTTATGGCGAAAACCATAGGTCGGTGGGCATCGTGTTCTTTATAAGGGCTTAATCTTCCGGTCTGCCGTGGTCACAGCCAAGGGAAAGATAATGCTCAATCTCTTCGCCCAGCACAAGCTGAGCGTACTCCAAGGGCTTGTTGTAGAGCAGCCAGTCCAGCTCTGCCCGCTGTGCCGGAGTGTTGCCGTACTCATCCTCGACGGCGATGCAGTCGATGGCAAGGGTGGTGTATGACGTTTGCAAACATTGCAATGGCCAAACCCCTTTAGCATATAATATGATTGAGTGCTTTTAAATTTAAGCGCTTGAACTTACGTCCTTTTGTGGTATAATAAAGCTAGAGGATAGCGGCATTGACCAGCTATCGGTGGCGATGAAGCAGTGGACTGGTTCGGTATCAGCCGATTGTGGAGCCAGACCGTGGGTTGAGCGATAACCACAAGCCGAATAGATTCGATGAATCGAAAGAAAACGCTTAATAGGAGCCTTGCCTTTCGGCAGGGCTTCTATTTTTTTGAGGGAAGGTGAAAATGTGCAGGACGAACAGCAAGATATTTTGTATCGGGCAGCAGAAGTCTGGAAAGAACTGACTGAGTACCACTATGTTTTCACCTACGGCTATAAGGGTGAACTGCACGAGATCAAGCTGACATTTTCACCAGAGGACTTCCCTCACCTTGCTGGGTTCCACTACCTGAAAGATATTGCCCTTCCCCGGTATAGCCCGCGCAAAACAGTGGATATGATTCTATCCGGCAAGATCACCTACGACAAGGTAAAGAAGGGTACACTCTATCAGGAGTATGTGAAACCGCGTCTGCTGGCACTGGTGCGGTTGAAAGAAATACTGGAACAGGAGTTTGATTTGTTTTCCTATATGCCCCAGTTCTATCCGTTCGTGACCAAAATCAAAGCGGACTACCTGATTTCCAGCCAGATCGAACCAACTGCCTTTGTGTTCATTATCCGGGAATCTCCCTCCGGCAATGCGGTATGTGACTTTCTGTGTTGTTCTGCTTTTGAAGAAAGCGGCCGTGACTACCGTGCAAACCAACGTTCTCGAACGCTCCTGAAGAAAGAGCGTGTACATATCGAAACGCAAGACACGGTGGTTCTGTATGACCGCTTGCCGAAAAATCTCGATTAACAAAACGATGCCCACTCACTCATGGAAAAACCATGGGCGGGTGGGCATCACTTGTTACCCTTCTGTCAGAGCAGAAATGGTAGGTTGTCCATTTGGCATAAAATGATAGATGGGACAAGATTCAAAGAACTTCTGTGATTCTTCAGGTAGCTTATCAAAGTGAATTTTAGCCGCAACAGGATTATCTAATAGTAGATATGCACCAACGTAAATAGACTCATTGTCTTGGGCTACTTCAATAAGAGAAAGAATTTCGGCTTGTTCAGTCGAAGTCAATATGCGAGAGCGTTTGACGGACTGAAGATAGTTGAGAATAGCAATCGGATGCTCTGTATATGGATCAGAATCCTTAATCCAAAGCGCGAGGGTAGTCGCAGTGGATAGTAGCTCAATGCGACTATTTTTACTTTCATCGTATGCTTTAAGCATTTCAAGAAGAAGTGCATTGAGCGAATGAGAATAATCTTCGGAAAAAGGAACGTGCTGAACGGCATCAAGTAGCGCGTTATAGTCGATATTGCAGTACTTCAACATTGCATCTTTATTTAACATGACGAAGTGAGTGGATGGATATTCTTTATCATTTTTGTCAAACTCGCGATATATCAGTGGTACATAGTTAAAATCATAGATGTTATGGTATTCACTATTTTCTTCAGTCGGAACAACCCATAAAAGAAGTTCTAGATTAGCAATATGGCAGCTTCGAAGAAGCGATTGGCTTGAACACATCTTGATTGGTTCTTTGTCGATTAGTGCAGCTCTCAAGATGCTAAGATTAGTATTGTCTGTGACAGAAAGGGAAGAACAGTCGAGGTCGGCTGTTGCATGAACTGCCTCTAGCGTCTTTTTCACATCTAGAAGAAAGGAAAGCTTTTTTTGAAGTGTAGGAAGATTGGCACAATCAGCTTCACTGAAAGCGATTTTTCCACCATTGATTTCATAGTGATGGGCAGAAAGGGCAGCAACCATAAACTCTGCATCTTTGATACGCTCTGATAGTGTTCCGGATAAAGTAAAATTGAATTTTGTAGGCAAGGATTGCGCTGTACTGAAACTCATCTGTATTCCCTTACCAAAACGAATGACCGTAGATGATTTAGAACGTGTGACAGTATAACTCTCAAAATAAACTTTAGAATCAATGCTGATAGGAGCATCTCGTGTAAACGAAAATAACTCAATACGGTCAAGATGAGCAATGGGCAGTTCGACTTTTTGAGGGAGAACAGCATAAATGTAAGTTTCGTGGTCAAAAAAATAATCAAGGGGCAAATCGTAATGTTTTGCTGCACTAGTAGAATAGCCTAGAGAAATAGTGTTGGTGGGTAAGTCTGAATCGAAGGATAAGAGCGCGCTATTGATAGCGGCGCGTTGCCTATTCATGTGATGCGCGAAATTAAGGAAGATATCATCGATATCTTCTTTTTTGGTCGGAAAAACTTTTAATTCAATGCTTTTGCATTTAGAGAAATCTCCTTTATAGTCCTTGAGCATTTTTTTGAGGTCGAACGGAAGAAGTCCAACATAGTATATAGTATAATGCTCATCTTCCTTATCGAAATACACGACAAAAAAGATGGTTCCTCCAACATAAAGATAGTTTCTTAAATCAGAATATTGGATAGAATACTTTATGCTCTTTTTCTTTAGATTTGGTTTAATATGACCTTTGACCTGAACAGGTACTTTTAAAATCAAGTCAGCTTTTGCATGAACGTGGCCGGACTTTTTATAGACTTCTACATCTCCATCCCATGAGGGCTCTTTATCATTGGAATTGATGTGAGAAACCAAGTGACCCGTTTTGCTTATGGCAAGTTCAACATGATTTGTAGCAATCTTTTCAGAATCCATATTAGACCTCCAGATAAGGTGATTGCAGAAATATGCATGAGAGTGCAGTTTCTTGTTTGTACTGATTATACACCTAAAATCAGAAAAATTAACAAAACATCTGAAAAATCTTGAAATTGTGATAGTCTTGACAAAAACTGAATTTATGGAAGATAATGGAATAGGTCTGCTATCGGTAGCGAGTTGAGCAGAAATAAAAGGGGCATCTACAACACCGTGGTGCTGTCCGATGTCCCTTGTGACTGATTTTATCGTTGTCCGCCAACCTCAGGCTCCTATGTCCTGCATCGCTTTCGGGTTTTATCGCTGCCCGCCAGCCTCAAGCCCTTACGTCTTGCATCAGATCGGATTTTAGGTGTCAGCCACACCAACAGGATGTCGCCTGTTTTCCTATTCATAGTATATGCGAAAAAATGAATTTAGTCAACGGAGAAAGTGAAAAATAATTTGGAACAATAATTTGGAAAATTTTTTATCGAGATTTTTAACGGAAACAAGAATGTTCTTGGGGCGTTTCGTGCAGAGATTCCTGTATATGTGGGTGATTAAGAATGATATCCACATTGGAGCATACTGTACGAAGTTCACGTTCATATTCACGCCGGGAGTTAAATTCATCTCGCTGTACTGTCTGCAATTCTGTTAAACGACTCTTTTCCTCACGCAACATTTTCAGAGTAGGGAGTTTTTTGCCCTGTGCTTTTTCTTTGAGTACTCGGAGAGCAGACTCATAAAGGGTGAGTTCTGCCCGGTGATCTTCATAAAATTTTTCTTTATTTCGACTTTTTCGGTAATCGAAATAGATGGATTTATTGGCAAGGTACTGTCCGGTGTAATGAATCTGTTCATTTATACTTTTTAAAGAGTCATCTGTGGATTTCAGAGTATTTTTGGCATCAGTGCTTTGGGCGGAGGCATTGGAAAGGGCAGTATCTAAATCTTCCTTGCTCTGGAAACCATGTTCCTGTACATAGGCAACTGTCTGAGCCATCATCTTAAGATTAGACAGCTTTACTTTTTGCGTGTATGCCTGACTTTGCTGTGCCTTGATACAGTGC
>OIEI01000785.1_pt1 | contig 10275 bp, 10 predicted proteins | sample 1581781 | NCBI WGS metagenome assembly OIEI01 (sample SAMN01760935, study PRJEB22395) | human gut metagenome | reverse complement strand
TCGGTGTTCTATGTGGCGCCCTACCGCCAGCTCACCGCCGCGGCACTGTATGAGAAACTGAAGGCGCAGAATGAAGTGCCTGCGGCAGAGGTCCCCGCGCAGGGCGAGTAACATAAAAGGGAAAATGCGGCTTGTCGCTTCACCGCAGCTTACATTGTGCGGTACGGCCTTAAACCATCTGCTGCACTTCTGCTGCGCATTGGATAGTGCAGTGGGCGATGAGAAAAACGGACAGCTCTTGAAGTGCGATGACTAAATTAACAGGAGGGATCACATTGGGTGATTTTCATACAGCCGTAGCACTGATCGTTGCCACAGACACAGAGGAGACCGCTGTTCGTCATATGTATGAGTGGACACAGCGCACCTTTGCGGAGGACGGCCAGCCCTATTATGAGGCATGCTTCTCCCGGGGCAGCGAGGAACATCGGGTGGTGTATGCCCGGCAGGGCGAGATGGGAATGGTGGCCGCGGCGGTTCTGACCACCAAGCTCATTGGGCGGTACAGTCCGCGTTATGTCATTATGGTGGGCATTGCCGCAGGTATCGCCAAGCCCAATATGGCGGAGCAAATCTACGGGGATGTCAATGTGGCGAATCTGGTGTGGAACTACTCTGTGGGCAAGTTTGTGCCCATGGAACGTGCGGATATTCAATACGGCAGTGTGGGATTCATCCCCCGCCCCACTATGATCCACATAAGTGAGGATATCCTTCCCTATGTAGAGGCGGCCGCGGCGTCGCCAGAGAATCAGTGTCATGTCCATATCGGGCCTATGGCTTGCGGCACCTCCGTGGTAGCCAACCGTGATGTGCTTGAAAAACAGGTGCGCTCCCAGTTGCAGGGGACGGTCGCGCTGGATATGGAGTCGTATGCCGTTGCCTATGCGGCGGAGCATGCCGTCGAGCCACGCCCCGTACCGCTGATCATCAAAAGCGTCTGCGACTACGCCGATGCGCAGAAATCCGATCAATACCAGAAGTTCGCGGCATTTACGAGTTGTGAATACGCCAAACTGCTGTACGAAAAATTCTTACCGCTGTAGTGTGAGGATCATGAAAACGATTTTACGGGACACGCATTCGCTGAATGCGGCGGGCGTGGACAACATATCCGAACAGATCGCCGATGTGCTGGCGGACTATCCCTACATTACCAAGCGCGACATCCTGCGCCTGCGTTTGGGCGCGGAGGAGATCCTGCTGCACTGGCGGCAGGAGGTAGGCGAGCTGCGGGTGGAACTGTCCATCGAGGAAAAGGGCCGCTGGGTCGATCTGATGCTCCAGATGGACGGCGTGCCCTACCGGCTGACACCACCGGACGCGGCAGAGGTCTTCGGTGTCAGCGGCGTGGAGAGCACGCTGGCCAATCTGGGCATCGACTGGACCTATCAGTTTGACCACGGGCAGAACAGCGCCTACATCTCCGTAGAGGCACGGGAGAGCCACCGCGTCCGCCATGTGCTCACCGCCATGGCGCTGCCGGAGCAGGTGATTGACAAATCCATTCGTCTGAGCTTTAGCGGCCAAAGCACGCAGGCAGAAGCAGACGCCTTTGTAGACGCGCTGCGCGACCTGGTAAAAAAACACCCAAAGGAGTAACCTATGCGAGAGATCGTACTGATTAAAAACGGCGAATTGGCACTAAAGGGACTGAACCGCAGTTCCTTTGAAGATGTGCTCATTAAGAATATGCGTCGCCACCTGGCGCCCTTGGGCACCTTCCAGTTTACCAAGAGTCAAAGCACCATTATGGTGGAGCCGGAGGACCCGGACACGGACCTGGACGACACGGTAGACGCGCTCACCCGCGTGTTCGGCATTCACTCCGTCAGTCCCGCGCTTGCCGTTGATAAGGATTGGCAGAGTGTATGCAGCACGGCATATATGCTTATGGACAAAGAGATTGAAAAAAATCCGAATTTCAGCTTCAAGGTTTTTGCCCGCCGTTCGGACAAGCACTATTTTATGAATTCGGACGGAATCAACCGCGAACTCGGGCATCTGATTCTCGAACGCTACCCGTCCGTGCGTGTTGACATTCACAAACCCGAGGTTTCTCTTTCCGTTGAAATACGTGACAGAGCATACCTGTATTGCGAGGAGATTCCCTGCGCAAACGGAATGCCTGTCGGCACCGCAGGACGTGCAACGCTGCTCATTTCCGGCGGCATTGACAGCCCGGTTGCAGGTTATATGATGGCAAAACGCGGGCTTATACTGAGTGCGGTTCATTTTTACAGCTATCCCTACACAAGCGAGCGCGCCCGCGACAAAGTTGTTGATCTGACCCGCCTGCTTTCACGCTATGCAGGTCCGATCCGGCTGCACCTTGTTCCTTTCACGGATATCCAAATGACCATCTACGAGCAATGTCCGAGTAAAGAGACCACCGTCATCATGCGCCGGCTTATGATGAAGATTGCGCAGCGCATTGCCGAAAAGGAAGGCGCACGTGCACTCATCACGGGCGAAGCTCTCGGACAGGTTGCAAGTCAAACGCTTGAAAGCCTTTGCGTCACCAACGACGCCGTGACCATGCCTGTTTTCCGTCCGCTCATCGGTTTCGACAAGGATGATATTATGGATCTGTCAAGGAAAATCGGAACATACGAAACAAGCATCCTTCCCTATGAGGATTGCTGCACCGTGTTTGTTCCCAAGCATCCTGTGACAAAACCCGTGCTTGAGGATTTGCGCGCAAGCGAAGCAAAGGTTGATTTCTCCGAAATGATTGAACATGCGATTTCGGACAGCGAGCTTATGATTATTAAGTAAACTGCACATAAAAGGGCAGGCTTATTCGGTCGTTGAGCTGCATCAGGCATATGTTCTGCGAGGCATTCGATATGAATCTCAACACAAAAACACAATACACTATCAGCCGCATTCCGCGCATTGCGGCGGGATTCTTTGCAATGCTGACAGCGGCCGCTGCGGTCTTGCCTTGTTTCGCCTGTTCAACATATGCTCAATCGCAGCAAATCCGTTTCGACACGCAAACGACGCAACCGCAGATGCACAACGTAAGGGAGCGGTCGGGTTCATATTTCACGCTTTCCGCCGCCTCCGGTGCATCATCCGCTGTCGGTGTGAACGTTTTCTCCGCTGCATCGGTTCAGCCGACGGCCGATGTTCCCGAAAATCAGTCTTCAGAAAATAAAACGCCATATGTCGGGTTTGAAGAGCATGTGAGAACATCCGGCTGCTATGTCGTATGCCCTGTTTTCGTTTGCAGAAACTCCGCCCTTGTGAACGCTGCCGTGAAAACAGCTTTCGTGGAATATGCGCGTGAGCAGCCTGCGGACAGGTACATAACTTACGATGTTATGTATAACGATAATAACCTGCTTTCAATCAAAATGTGCGTTTATGTTCCCTTCGAACAACTCAATGCGGATTATGATGTTCCGACCGTTAACGGATATGCGGTTTTTGAAACAAGACCGATAAACATCGATATCTTATCGGGACGGATTCTTTCCGTTGACGATTGTTTCGGTGTTGCGTTCAGCGATGATTTTGCGGCAGATTTCGGTAAAAAAGCATACGAAACCGCAGTTTCGAATTTTGGTGATATTGTCATTTGTTTGCCTGAACCGATTTATTCGGATCGCATGTTCATGTTCTATGACTGCGGAATTTTGCTCTGCTATCGAAAATATGAACTTATCGCCGATCCGACAATCGAACCGACGATTTATATCCCGTCAGAATGGTTCATCGAGCAGGGCGCAAGGTCCGATTCGCCCATCGGAAGGCTTTTGTTCGATGAAACAGACAGGCAGCCCTCGCCGAGTGACGGCTATGAATTTGCTGATTAATGTCTGAAATACTCCGAATGACTTATTTTCGTGAGATTTAAATGTGCCGATTTTTCTGCATAGTTCCGTCCGATGATTATTCAAACTCGGCATCATGCTTTCTGAAAAACTCATATTGACAGCGAACACTCGGAATATCCTGCCATGCGCAAACTCCCACCGGGAATGAATCAAAATCATAAATCTTTGCGTTTCGGGCGGAAAGCATAATCGCGGAATGAGTCGCAATTATAAACTGACATCCGAAATACCTTGCGCTGTCCTCAATAAGCTGAAGCAGTTCAATCTGTTTTTCCGGAGAAAGACTGTTTTCGGGTTCATCAAGCAGATACAGCGCATTTTCCTCAATTTTGTTTTGGAAATACATGAATGCGCTTTCCCCGTTTGACCGTTCGCGCAAGCCTGCCGACAAGCTCCTGCGAGTAAATTCCGAAGCGGTCTTGCTGCGCGCCGTGTTGAGCCGCTTAAGAGCCTCATAATCCTCAAGTGAACGAACACTTGATTTTTTGTGTTTTAGTGAAAGATATTCATCAAACAGTTCATCGCGCCGCCTGTCAACCCCGCTGTTAAGGCTGCGGAGATCAAGCATAAAATCAAATACGTCGTCACTCGTGATAATCCTGCTGTGCGGAGTGATCTCAAGTTCACATATAAAACTGCAATCCTCAAGGTAACGCTCGAAAAAGCAGCTGCGATTATACAACGATGCCCTTGTCAGTTTCAGTTTCTCTGCAATGATATTGAGTGCGGTTGTCTTTCCTGTGCCGTTGCCGCCGCAAAGCAGCGTTATATCTTCAAAATCAAGCTGCGTCAGCCCTTTTTCTGAAAGAACGCCGAACGGATAGATTGAATCATAGCATGTCATTTTCAACCCGAATCTAAAATCCGTCTCGGTTTCGACATCCGGAAATTCAAATCTTGATATATACAGCATCGGTCGGCCTCCGTGTTTTAATAAGCATATATTAGCATATAATTATTCAAAATGCCGCGCCGAAACGCCGGTGCGGCATCCATGTATGATTCTTAATCTTCCGAATGGTTTCTGCGTGCAGCTTTATTCGAGCGGTTCACCTATATACACGATATCACAGTTTTCTCTTCCCCCGTTGCTGGGCTTTGAAGTCAGTTTTCCGTCAAAAGCCATCATTGCTGTCTCGCCGCCGTCAAGATTATATGCTTCCTTGCAGCCGAGATCAAACATCAGCTTTGAAAGTTCCTTCATTGAAAGCCCCATGGAGTACCCTTCCTGTCTTCCGTCAACAACAACAAGACAGTAGTGACCCGGCTCATAATAGCCGATCGCACACCGAGGGTTCCAGTTCGCAACGCTTGTGTTGAATTCCTCCATGGGTTGCCCTCCGTCCAACAGCTTCGGGCCGAAAGAGAAAGTGTGATACGGTTTTTTTCGATAGATAGCCGTAAGATTAACCGAACCCGCAAGTATGGTTTCCATCGTGCCGTCCTGATAAATAACGCATACGTCCTGCGTTTTATTTATTGTTTCGCGATAGACATACCCATTGCGAATCTCAAGCCCGCTCTGTTTAAAAACAAAAAAATCGCCGGAAGTTGCAACTATTGCATTATGTTTTGCAGCAAGGCTTTCAACACGCTCCCTCCTGTCGGACTCTTCCGACACCGCACTGCGAAGGCTTGAAATGTCCTTAATGTAAATATCCGCCATGTAGTAGTGCACGGGATAGCCGCCGACGGTAATATCCCGGCTCAAAATCTCAACGGATACATTGCCGCTGCGATAGGAATTCTCGGTTTTTTGAATGCTTCCGTCAGCGGTAAACTTATCTTCATATTTGCCGTGCAGAAGGTTTTCACGTTTTTCCGGCAGAGGGAACGCATGGCTCGCATCAAATTTTTGCGGTTTAACATGATGAAACCATGCGAAAGACAGCAGTATAACCGCAAAAACAAGAATATCCGCCGTAACAACAAGTAAAATCTTTGTTTTATTTTTCATACAGTCGTAATTATATCCACAAATGGCAACGCCGTTTTGCACCGTCAATGGTTGTCGGGCGTTCGATTTTTCTTCATTTTGTCGGGATTTACCCACAACGCAACGATGTTAAGTATCGATGATATGAGTGCAAGGACTGCAAGCACCGCAATATACCACTTTGAAAGTTCACTGGTCATGAATTCCATTGCCGTGTTGAACCTGTCGATAACGAAGCAAATCAGCACGAGCAATGCGAGCATTGCCGTCAGGTGAGAGAGCAGCACGCGGAACACGCGGCGTTTGTTGTTGAAATTGAAGAGTGATTTTCTCATTATTATTTCCCCGTTAAATTTTAAATTTCAATTAGTTTTTAGCTTCCGTTTCGAATCCGAACGCTCAGGACAGCGGTTCCGCAACATAAACAATGTCGCAATTCTGTCTGCCGCCGCCGCAGGGCTGTGAGTACAACTCAGTACCGTATGCCATCATAGCGGTCATGCCTCCGTCAAGGTTGTATGCCTCCGTGCAGCCAAGCTGTTTCATGAGCTTTGAAAGCTCTGTCATTTCAAGCCCGAGGGAATAGCCTCTCTGCCGTCCGTCAACAACAACAAGACAGTAATGCCCCGGTTCATAGTAGCCGATCGCGCAGCGCGGATTCCATGTTGCAACACTCGTGTTGAATTCCGTCATCGGTTCGCCGTTGTTCAAAAGCTTTGGTCCGAACGAAAACGCATGATACGGGTTTTTAGCATAAATCGAATCTAAATCCACCGAACCGGCAAAATAAGTTGCCATTGTGCCGTCGGAATAGACAACGCAAACATCCTGACTTCTGTTCAGCTCCTCGCGGTAAACCTGTCCGTTTCGAATCGCAAGTCCGCTTCGCTTGAAAACAAAGAAGTCGCCTGAAGCTGCAACGATTGCATTGTTCTTGCCCGCAAGCTCCGTCACCCATTCATCCCTGTCCGGCGAATCGGAAATTGCGCAGCGAAGGCTTGTAATATCCTTTATGTAAATGTCGGCAACATAGTAGCATACGGGCTGCCCCTGAACGGTCATAGTGTGTTTGCTCATCTCAACACAGACATTTCCGCTGCGATAGCCGTTCTCATCTCGGATTACCTCACCGGAAGTAAACTTTTCGGAATATTTTCCGTGAAGCAGATCGTTCGGTTCGGAAGTGGGGGCAACAGTGGGTTGAGTGGATGCTGACGGATCCGGTGTTTCGCCGGGGGCAGGTGTGTCTTTCGGAATCCACCAATCCGGCGACGGGCTTGGTGAAGGCGAAACTCTCGGGTCGAATGTCCTCGTCGGTGAAAGCTTCTGCGGCTTTGCATGATGAAACCATGCAAACGACAACAGTATTGCCGCAAAAAATACTATATCCAAAACAACAACAAGAATAATTTTTGCCTTATTTGCTTTCATATATTATCTCCTTAAAATTACACGGCATGAACCGCGCGACACCGCAATGTTTTATGCTGCGGTATTTTTCTCGCAAAAAACAAATTTTCGCTGAATTACAAAGCTCAGCGGGTAAATCACAAGCTGTGCGATTATTTGGGCAAGCCAGAGTGCGATGCCGATTTTTCCCATAAGCTGAAGCAGACCGTAGTTCAACACAAAAAGCGCCGCAACAAGGATGTAATAGCGCAGTACACTGCCCTTGGACTTTGTTTGAAAAACAAGCCGCTGATTAAGGAAGTAGTTCAGCAAGGAGCTTATCGTGCGTGCTCCGACAAGCGCGAAGAACTTTGGCGGAAGATTAAATGACAGAAGCCTGACCGCCGCACCGCCCGTAATGCCGCCGATTATCGCATTGAACACAAGCAGAAGGATATAATCCGCAGCCCAGCTGACAAAGCTTGAAAAAACGAACGTAAAAATCGTTTTGTATATCCGCCATGAATCCTTTACAGTGTTGAAATGAGAAGTCTCATTCTTATTAAGATACACGGTCTCTATGGTGTGCTCGATTATCGGCACATGCGTTTTGGTGCATGTCAGGAGCTGATTAATCTCGTATTCGTAGCGTTCGCCGCCGATTCTGAGCATGTCATCAAGCTTTTCGGTTGAAAACGCCCGAAGCCCCGTCTGCGTATCGTAAACGCGAACGCCCGTTGAAATTGCGAACACGCCGCGTGTCACGCCGTTGCCGAATCTGCTGCGGAGCGGTACCTTGCCGGAAAAACGTCTGCTGCCGAGAACAAGCGCATTCGGGTTCTTTGCCCAGGTTTCACTGACTGCCACGATATCTTTTATAAGGTGCTGCCCGTCCGCATCAACTGTTATTACACCGTCATCGGAAAACCCCGCATCCCTTATGTATTCAAACGCAGTCTTCATTGCGCGGCCTTTGCCGCGGTTGACTTTATGGTGCAGCACTGTAACAGCGGAATCAGCTTCAAGCTTTGAAAAAACATCTTTGCTTTCCGCATTCTTGCTGCCGTCGTCAACAATAATGATTTTATAGTCCGTTTGCTGCTTCAGTTCGTCCACAAGACGCAAAAGCTTTTCATCCGGCTCATATGCAGGTATGACAACGATCATTTGCAAACAGTATCCTTTCGCATATCCACATTTCGCGTTATTATACCACAATGGAATGCCGGTTTAAATACCCCTTTTGTAATATTATCTTGACCCTATCGGCTGCACATGCCGTTGTGAAATACTATTTTATCTTTTAAACACACGTTTTTGCAAAAAATATATGTGTTGCAGATGCTTTGCATAAAAAAAGTTCACAATTGTTTTACATTTGTGTCATCTGATTTTTGCTCTCCGCAAACGCAGTCATGCTTCCCTGCCAACACTTTTCCTTCAAATATACCTTTTTTCGGCGCAAACATTGTTGCACAAACCCGAAAAAAATGCTACAATCACATCGTATGAGGATACTCCCTCGGCTGAGCGGCAGCGCAAAAGGCGTTTCTGCTGTTTCACCGCTTTTTCTTCCTCAAAAAAACTTTTTCGGAGGCTTCTTCCATGAAAATCTCGCAGAAGGCTTTGGCATGCAACCTTTCCCCCATGCGTAAATTCCATCCGTTTGCCGTTGCAGCAACCAATAACGGCAAAAAGATTTATCATTTGAATATCGGTCAGCCCGATATCGCAACCCCGCCCGCATATTTCGAAGCGGTTCGCAATTTTGAGCTTCCCGTTCTTGAATACGCTCCTTCCCCCGGTTTGCCCGTGCTTATCAAAGCCGTTCAGGACTATTATGATAAACTCGGCATTCACTATGAAGAGAGCGATATCCTTATCACCACCGGCGGCAGCGAAGCGCTGCAGATGCTGATGCTCAGCATTCTTGACGACGGCAGCGAGGTTATCATACCGGAACCCTTCTACCCCAACTACAACACCTTCATCAAGAGTGCAGGCGGCACCATTCGCCCCCTGACCACCTCCCCCGAAGGCGGTTATCGCTATGCTTTCCGCGAAAAGCTCGAGGCTCTTATCAACGAAAACACCCGCGCAATCATGTTCACCAACCCCGGCAACCCCACCGGCGTTGTTCTGACTCATGAAGAGCTGCGCACCATTGCGGATGTCGCAAAAGAACACAATCTGTTTGTTATCGGCGACGAAGTTTACCGTGAATTCGTTTACGGCGGCGAGCAGCTTGCAACCATCGGACAGTTCGAAGATATCAACGAAAACGCCGTTATCATCGACTCCGTATCCAAGCGTTTCTCTGCCTGCGGCGCACGTATCGGAACCATTATCACCCGCAACAAGGAGCTTCAGCAGAACCTCATGAAGTTCTGTCAGGCAAGGCTTTCCGTTGCAACCCTTGATCAGATCGCTTCCGCCGCGCTTTACAGCGTTGATTCCGACTATTTCGATGCTGTTCGCAAGGAATACAAACTCCGCCGCGACACCTGCTACAATAAGCTGCTCGAAATCCCCGGCGTCGTTGTTAAGGAACCGCAGGGCGCGTTCTACATGATGGCTGCACTGCCCGTTGACAATGCGGATACATTCCAGAAATGGCTGCTCACCGACTTTGATGATAACGGCGACACGGTTATGTTTGCTCCCGGCGAGGGCTTCTACGCAACCCCCGGCAAGGGTCTGAACGAGATTCGCATTGCTTACGTCCTCAAGCAGAAGGATCTTGAGCGCGCAATGGACCTGCTGGCTCTCGGCATTAAGAAATACAACGAGACGCACTGCAAATAACCATTCCGCAATATAGAAACAACGAAATCAGCTTCATTTTGAACAAAACCGACTGCGCCGCATACATTGCGGTACAGTCGGTCATTTTTTTGATTCACAGTATGTCAATCATAACTGTTTCGATCAGATGTTTTCATCCTTCAGTGCATCAACCGGGTTTTCGCGCTTTAACCTGCTTGTTGAGTACAGCATGGAAACAAACACAACCATGAAAACGCTGACTACAGCAATCGCAACCGCCGTCCACGGCATTGTGAAGCTCATCTGTGCAGCCTCCGCGGCGGACAGGTAGCAAAGGTA
>OIEI01000779.1_pt1 | contig 10319 bp, 10 predicted proteins | sample 1581781 | NCBI WGS metagenome assembly OIEI01 (sample SAMN01760935, study PRJEB22395) | human gut metagenome | reverse complement strand
GTGCACGAAATCGGGGAAACCGTATTGACCACGGTGAGCGTCACCGGCACACGGGCCTCGGTAGTTTCCGCCGCCGATGCAGGCACAGGGAACGCAAAAATGAGTGCCAGCGCCAGAAGCAGCGCCGCCGCTTTCTGATAGGTTTTCACCATGTCACTGCACCTCCTTCGGCCAGAGATAAGCGGTATGGAGTGCCAACTCGGTCTGCATACTGCCGATCTGCTTGCCGTCACGGAACGCAGTCACAATAACTGTACAGGCCACGTTTCCGAACTCCGTTTTTTCCAGCAGCGTCAATGTCGAGACAGATTTCCCTGCGGCAAGCTCGAAAACATCTGCAATGAGGGAATCATCCTTGTTGCGGCGAATCTCGATTTTGTAGGTATCCGATTTGCTGTTGTTGACGAACTCAGCCTTTACGGATTGTTCTCCGACCAGAGCATATAGATGAGCAGGAGCAGTAAGAGCAATCTGATTGTCCGCGACGATGGCGTTGAGCTGCTTTTGCGCTTCACGCAGTCCGCTGACATCGTAAAAGATGATTTCGGTTTCTTTGTTCTGCTTCGCGCGCTCGGTAATTCTGGCTTTGATGGTGTCGATGACGGCTAGCGTACTGTCGCGGTCAAAAATGATTTTTACTGCATCATCGACTCTGGCTGCAATCACTTCCGGTGTACTTGTGCCGTTGTTACAGTACACGGCCTGAACGCCGCCGCCCCAGACGAGCAATCTGCCCTTGATAGTCACGTTATCCAGCGTGATTTTACCATCCGCTGCGCCGCAGCCGATAATCAAATCGCCGTCCACGGTCAGATTTTTCAGTTCCACGTCGTCGGTACGAATGAGAACGCTGCCTTTAATGTCCTTGTCGTAAGTGCCTTTGGACACAATGTAAGTGCCAATGATGTTGTAAAAAATCTGCGCAAATTCTGATCTGGTGATGTTGTCCAGCGGCGCGAGAATTTTTCCTCTGCCGTGGATATAGCCAGCACCTACCATCGAGCGCACATAAGGCAGCGCCCATGCGGAGATTTTGTCACGGTCAGAGAACGCAGACAGATCCGTTTTTGCGTATGCGTCATAGTCCAACTCTAACGCTCTTGCTACAACTGTCATTGCCTCCTGCCTGCTGATCGGTGCGTCCGGGGCCATAGACGAGCTGGAACGTCCGTTATACGTCCCCATTTGCACGGCGAGCGCAACGTCCTTGTAATACCACTTGTTCTTGGAAACGTCCTTATACTGCGAAATATCCGCCGCCTTGTAGCACCCGAACGAGCGGTTGATGATCGCGGCCATTTCAGCTCTAGTCATATCGCCGTTCGGGTCAAGCATCGTGCTGGATTTGCCGTACAAAAGGCCATTATCCACGGCTGCGCTCACGGCTTCGGCATACCATGCGGTACGGTCATAGTCCTTGAAATCTGTTGCTTTGCGGGTAGTCGTTCCTGCCGCCGACGCGCTGACTGCCAGCGATAAGCACGATACTGCCGCAAGGAACAATGCGAGGATTCGTTTTTTCTTCACGTTGAATACCTCCTAGAATCAGGTAAGGGGAACGCTTGCGCGTTCCCCTGTGCGATAGGCGATTGAATTAGACCGCATCCCAAGCGATGATGAACAGGACGCTTGCGATTGCAGTGTTGGTGACCGCTTCGGAAACCGGGGTCACAATGGCGTCATAGGCAATGCCAATGGAGTTTGCGGAGGTGTCGCCCACGCCGGACATGTAGCAGCCCTCCACGGCGCTGTCCAGAAGCGTCTGCTTGCTGGCGTTCTTGTTGTCGGTCAGCTTCTTTTCGCCGTTGCCGAGCGAAATCTGGAAACCAAACTTGTTGGAGTTGACCTTTTCGTGCGCGAGGGTGGATTTATCGCCAAACGCCGCAAGACTCCAACCCTGTGCAGCTTCGATGGAAACGCTGTTGACCTTGACCGCGCCGAAGCTGTTATTAACGATCTTTGTATCGGTAGCGGTGGAAACTGTGCCATCCGTGCCGACTGCAATGGGCAGAACAGTGGGGACGGTCACGGACATCTTGGTGGCTGCGGGGTCGCCGCCGATGCTGCCGTCAGCGGTGGACGAGAGCGTGACGCTGGAAGTGCCGGTGCCGCCCGAAGCATCAACCGTGTTGGCAGCGGAAGCGGAAATGGCGAGGGACGCGAGCATGCAGACCGCAAGGATGAGAGAGATAGTCTTCTTAAAGTTTTTCATGGTGTTTACTCCTTTTTCATAATAAAATTTCAGTTTTTAATGGTGATTGTGATGATGGCCCCAGCCGTTCCGATAATATCGCCGGTTTCGGGGTCAAGATTGTGGAACATGGCTGTGCATTCGTATGTGCCAGCCGGAAGCTCCACGGCGAGAGCAGCACGTTCAATTTTACTGCCCACAGGGATTGCTTTGGACTGATAAATGATCTCCTGCGTGTCATTGCGGATGAACTCGACCTGCTGCGGGTAAAGATTGATGTCCTCGTTCACGATCATGACATTGCCCTCAGCTTTGCCATTTTCAAAGTACGGCGCGGTGTTCATCGAAATATTGATCATGCCTTCCGCAACCTTTTCGTTCAGTTTTTCCGCAATTTCTTCCGGGCTGAGATTGTCCCAGCCGCCCTCGACAGCGCTGGAGTCGTAGACAATTCCGGATTTGCTGCTTGCAAGCGCCGTATCTGCGGGCTTATGCAGTAGCTTGACCGCGAAGAAAATGCCCGCGCCGACCAGCAGGACGAGGAAAATGACCGCATAGACGGTAATGTCCTTCGAGCGTGTTTCACGAGGGGCGTCAACGTATTCTTCTTTGGCTTTCATAGAGAAAACTCCTTTTGTAGTTTAGTGCCGTCAGGGAGGCACCCTCAGACGGCGCAGCAGCGGTTCCAGTGTGGACGCTGCAAGAAATATGAAATCGGTCATAGGCAGAACGCTGCCAAGTTACAGGTTCCGCTTGATGATCCGCGTGATAATGCCGACGGCAATTCCGTGTTCTTCATCCAGCCGTGTGACCGCAAAGCTGACATCGTCCTTCTTGCCGGGCATCCTGGAATCGTAGCAGGTGTGCGCGATGGCGTTGACGCCGTTGTTCAGACGGATATACACCACACCGCCGCGAAGGTCCGTGACCTTGCCGGCATATTTGCTCTGCACCTGACACTTCTTGAGATTATCTACGCTTGTCTCTGAGAATGTACTGCGGATGTCTGCCCGGATGGAAAGATGCTCGGCATCCTCACCGCTGATCTCCTGCACGCGGACCAGAACCCGGTCGCCGACACTGTAAAGGTCACGGACGTCGGACACCCACTGCCAGGATAAATCACGGGCAAAGATGGCGCATTCAATGCCAAAGGCTTCGACGCGCAGCACCTTCTCTGCGACGGCGATCACGCGCGCCTCGACCAGACGGCCGGGATAGATGTAAGGATTTCCGGACGTGTCTTTGCTGAGATAGAACGTCTGCCGCTTTCGGAGCATGGCTTCCCGGCGGCTGGCAACGGCGCTGTGTGTGGTCGAGTCAATGCCCTTGACGATGAAGTCGATCTCCGCACCGAGCATCGTGCCAAGAATGCGGTTCAGCCGATTCATGTAGTCGGCATATGCTCTGCCGGACGGCATACGTTCCTCCAGCACAAGCATCTCACGGATCGGGATGGCAATGCGGAAGCCGCGGAAGCTGACTGTCGCCAGCGTCTTGCCGCCTGTCGTCTGCTCAATGCCGTCCAGCGTGCCAGTCAGGATCCGCCGCGTCCGGTAGGCGTTGCGGATCTCATGCCAGAGTTCGTCGGTGGCTTCGGCTTCGCTTTTGATGCGCGTTCTGGCCGTGATCGTCAGAACTGCGTCATTGCGCGGCACGGATGGAGATTCCGGAGGTGCGGCTTCACTGGACGGTTCTTCCGCGGGAATGGTCAGCACCGGTTCTTCCTCGGAGGGCATCGATTCCGTTTCGTCAGACGGAGCAGACTGCGGTTCTTCCAGCGCGGTAGCTTCGTTCAATGCCTGAAGAAATTCCGTGTATTCTTCGGACGGCGCATCATCCTCCGGCGCGCCCTCATCGGGCGGGCTTTCTGTGGGGATGGGTTCCTCCTGCGGCTCGGTGAGCGGCGCATCGGGAGACTCCTGCAGTTCGGTAGAAAGCAGGTCGTCCTGTTCGCCGCTGTCCGGAGCAGGTAATTCCTTTTTTCTGGGCATGGGTCAGTCCTCCTTTTTTGCTGTTTTGGGTTTGGATAAAATGGATTCCTTGCTGGTGGTTATGATCTTCTGCTTTTTTGCAGGAGTATCCTTTTGGGGCGCTGGGGTAGTGCGCGGAACAGGGGCGGCAGGTGTTGGAGACGCTTCGCTTCTCCAGTGCGGAATATGTGCCGCCGCTTTGTCCGGGCGCAGCTTCTTTGCTTCATAGTGCTTGGAGTAGTCAAATTTATCGACCTCCAGAATATTGCGCCCACGGATAATGACGAGCGCCTTATCCACGTCCAGCCGCAAAACTTCATCCATCGTGAGCAGCCGCCTGCGGCCGACACCGCTCGTTTCGCGGTATTCCGGGGTGTAGTTGGAAATGCGCCATGTACCAAGCTGTTTGGCCTGACTGGTCACGGCGACACTTGCCTCGCCGGAGCGTGAGGAAATAAACTCTGCCGTTAGTGCATCCGTACAGCCAAGGAACAACTGCACGTCGCAGTTTCCTAGAATTTCCTGCCATTGGTTATTGGGATAGCGGTTTTGCAGACCGGCGAGATTCTGAAACACGCAGGACATACTGATGTTCCGGGAACGGATCACGGAGATTTTTCGGCTGAGATCGGGGATAACGCCGCAGGCGCAAAGCTCCTCGCCGAGCACATGAACAGGAACCGGCAGACAGCCGCCCGGACAGTTCTGGTCGGCGTAGCGGACGAGTTTGATAAAAATGAACGACAGAAACAGCGAGGACAGGAAATCAAAGGTACTGTCCTGATCACTCGTGATGCAGTAATAAGCGCACGGCTGCTTGCCCGGCAGTTCCAGATCGATCTCATCATGGCTGGTGATGGCGCGAATGTCCGCATTTTGAAACACCTGCAGCCGGGAGCCGAGACCGATAATGACGCCGCCGCGCACGCTCTCCGACGATTGCCGGAAGATGCTGTACGGCGCTCTGGCCGGATGCCCCAGCGGGAGCGCGTCAAACAGTTCGTTCAGTTCCTTTTCCGAGCAGCTTACAAGCAGCTGATACGCTTCGCCAATGTTTCGTCGTTCCGGTGGATAGCTGCGCTCGACAAACAGGACGAGCGCCTTGAGAAGATTCATTTCGGCGCTGTCCCAGAAGTGGTCGCCCCGGTCGCTGCCTGTGTTGCGGATGATAACGTCGCAGAAAAGCTGCGCCATCAGCTCCTGCCCGTCGATCTCGGACAGGCAGTTCCACGAATCTGACGACGCAGGCGTGACCAAGTTGAACACGCGCACGGTATAGCCCTGATCGCGCAGATACGCACTGGTTTTTTCGTACGATTCCGACTTCGGATCACAGATAACCAGCGAGCTTTTCCGCGCCGCGCATTGAAGAATCATGTTGACGCAGAACGCGCGTGTCTTTTTCGAGCCGCTTGCGCCATAGACGGCAAGGTTGCCGTTGAAGCGTGTTTTCTCCGGGATACAGACCACGCGGTCATCCACTTCACCGAGAATCGTGCCGTGATGCTTGCGCAGGTCCGGAACGAAGTCAAGTACCTGCCCGGCTTCCTTTGGATTGAGAAAACCGGCGGTTCCGTAGGTTCCCTTGTGGGAATAGGTCAGGTTTCTGGTCTTGTCATATTGTCCGTCGCCGCCGGCGCCCATGTGCATGATCGCCACGACAAGCAATACGATTGCTGCCAGAAAGATTGCCATGCCGTACAGACCGTATGGAAAACGGAACACGAACCGCAGGCAGACGCCGAACGCAGCGTCCGGCATCGGCGGTGAGGTGCCGCTGTACGGCGTGCCGCCTTCGGCTGTCCACGTCTGGTAGTTGTAGATAAACTGCGCAAGATAGCCGCCAGCATAGAAAAGCGCGGCCAGCGCGACAGGCAGAAAACAGGCCAGCGTGATTTTCTGCTTTTTATTGATGGAGCATCATCCTTTCGTAAGCAGCAAAGTCGATGCTTGTGATATTGACCTGTGTGCCGAATACTGCCTGCAGCGCTTCTGCCTGATAATCAAAGCAGAGAATGCTGCCGGGCTGATTATGTAGCGTCAGCGCACAGCGGAACCGATGCAGCCTTGACAGATCGCAGAGATAGGAAAACAGGACGGGTGACCCGTCCTGCTCCAAAGCGTCATGTTCGATTGACAGTGTGGGAGACGGCGGCAGGAGGTTTTCCGAAAGAATTTCGTTCAACTGCTCCTGTATATCTGGTTGACATAACTGAAATGTACCAACCTCACCAAAGTGATCGAGCGTCAGGAAATAGAAATGCGGATAGCTGCCATCCAAAAGAAAATGGTTCTGCGCCATGTCATTCAGGATCGCAGATATCTGCATGGGAGAACTGCCAAACACAATGCCGCTGATCGTGAACTTTGCATTGCGGCAAAATTCTGTTTGTAAAACAGCTTTTAATCGGATCTCGGCGTTGTACGCCCATCTTGGAAAGGTCGAAGCCATGTTGTAGATCGGAAAGATGGCTTGTTCTGTGAACAGCACGCCTGTCATGCGGGAATTGCGGATTTTGGTGCAAAGACTGCCGAGCGATTTGAACTCGCGTGAAGAATAATAGACCGGAAATAAAGTGGTCTTTGAAACCCAGTCCTGTATGGATGGCTTTTCCCACGGCAGCGATGGGATTTGTGCGTTGTGCAGGATCAAAAGCGCCTCTGCCATCCGGTGCAGCCTCAGCCGGCGCTCTGGTTCGGACTTCAAGAAGTTTGTCTCGGACGCACCTGTAAGAAAGGGCGTAAGGTCAAACGGATATTTTTGAAGCAGCAGCCGTTTGGCGCTTGCGGTCAGCCTGAGTCCGCGCAAACCGTTCTTGGTGTACGAACGGAGCAGTCCGTCCTTCTTGAGCTTGCCGATCACGCTTTCGATGTAACTGCTGCCGCCTGGGAATTGACTGGAAAAGGTGGCCGGGAACTCGCCGGAGACGGCGATAATTTGCAGTATGAGAAGTGGAAGTGTACCCTCGGCGGGAAGCAACGTCGGATTCATAAAAAGTGACCTCTTTTACCGTATCGGCTCTTAACTTCGGTAATTTTTGCGTCGCCGGTCAAGCAAAAACGCCTGATGTTTCAAGGGAAAACACCATGCGCGGTAGTATCTGAAAAAGAAGGGCAAAAAACGCTTAAAAATCCGACATGGTTTCCAGCGCATTTTGATGCTCTTCCAACCAGCCCGGAAACATATCTTGATCCATTACAAAGAGCTTTGTGACGTCTTCCTCGCCTAACTCCGTGGTGTTATAAACGTCGCACAAAAGTCCTGTGTCGTCCTCCATGAGATAGGCGCAGACGATGTCCAAAAGCTGCTTCATTTCCAGATTGTCGTAGTCCCGGATACGGCCACGGCCTCCGGATTCTGCGTAGATGTGACAGAAGCAGATGACACAGGAATCGAAACGGGAACAGGGATGCTCCTTTGTGAACTGGCCGAGCGCCTGATCCAGCGGGTCAGCCAGATATTCGGCGCTGCGCTGCTTTTTCTTAGGCAATAACCCCGGCAGCGTGATCTCTACCAGCCCCGGCTGCGCAGTGATCGTGATGCCGAGGACATTGGCGGCAGAGGACAGGTATTCTTGCTTCTGCACGGTGGTAAAGCCGTAGACCAGATGCCGCATCCGGCAGGCGATCTGCTCCGCGCGGAGCGCCGCGTCGGTGGAAAGCAGCTCATAGTTTTCCGGATACCGCTGCAAGTCCATTGTGTTCATGGCGCAAAGCGCATTGCTCAGCCGCGAAACCTCTGCCAGCAGCGAGGATATCCGCTTGGATAAAAGCGCACGGTTCATAGGTAACCTCCGTAGTGAAATAGGGCTTCAAAAAAGAAAATTGATTTTATTTAGAATCTAGGCTATACTGAGTTAAGAAAATACGACGTGTGAAAGGAGCCTCTGCTGTGGATCAAATGCAAAACCGCCGAATTGCTGCGGTCAAGGCAGCCGATGCAATCAATGCGATTGAAGGTGTTCCGGTTTCCGATTATGCCAAAACGCTCTCTGCTTGTTGGGCAAGGGGCGAGATCACAGATCAGCAAATGAAATCTGCGCTGCTCGCTTCTCACAGAAGGCTGGTGGCAACAGTATATAGCAACGACTGAAATGTAATTTATATAGTTTATTTTCTGAACGGATGCAGACTTTGCATCCGTCCTTTTACATGAGTTCTTGAAGATATTGAACACTTCCATCACCATCCAGCAGGCAGTATGCGCGCACATTTGGAATGGCAAGCAGATCAACCTGCGCAGCGTCTTCCAGAATGACCAGCCGCACGGGTGGTTCCTGTTCCGGACGAGCAAGTAGCAGGTTCAAAATGGCTTCTTTGCCCGGTTCGGCGTAGAGAATTTCATAGACCTCGCCGCCGGCAAGGAAGATGATCTTCACGGGATATTCTCCCGCAGCATGGTACTCGACCTGCTCCATGAAATCTGCCAGGACGGTCACCGCCGCTTCCAAACCACGGTCGCGGTCTTTTGGCAGCTCCGGCATCAGGGAATAGAAGCTGTCCACAAGGAACAGTCGCTTTTGCTTGCAGAGATAGGCCAGCAGATTTTTGATCTGCGCATCCTTCTGTGGATACAGACCTAAAATCTGTTTCTGTGTCAGGACACCATAGGTGGAAATATCCCGCAGGATGCCGCTGGCTTCGTGCGAATAAATCTGTACGCGGGTTTTCATAGTAGTCACCTCTAATTTTTGTGCGTATAACTGCCGCACAGAATACGTACAAGCTGTAGCCGTCAGATCTGAAGATGGCTGCTGTACGCATAAAAGACGTATTGTGTACGCAAAGATGAGTCTAAAAAGATGTTGCTTCCAAAGCTGCAAAACTGATTGCATTTTTGGGCGTGTTCATATATGCTGGAGACAAATAGGGGGCGATTCGTTTTGGATATGAGAACTGCAAATGTCACGGCTCGTGCAGAGAAAACCATGAGGGATTTGACGGATGGGGTTGAGAAACAACACGACATTTCAGAGCCACTTGTCCGTGCCGAAATGACGGATGCTGAATTTAACGCCATGATGCGAGATGGACTGCGTGCTGCAAAGGCGGACTGTTCCAGCGCCGCGTCCGAAGTCTTTACGGATTTGCGTAGAGGACTTTGCATATGAATGAACCGTTTGGATTTTTGAGCATTTACAGAAAAGTTAAAAGCCATCATGCGTATATTCTCTTGATGAATGAGAAAATTATGATAAAATATGATAGACCATAGATTATCCTAAAAAATACGGAGGCGCGTTATGGCATATATCACACGAGAGCTTGAGCGCAAGTTCTTAAAGCTCAATGATTTTTTCAAGGTTATCCTTGTTACGGGCGCAAGGCAGGTCGGCAAAACGACGATGTTAAAGCACCTTGCAGGGAGCGACAGGACCTATGTCACGATGGACAATACAATGGCGAGAGATCTCGCACAGTCTGACCCCGTGCTGTTCTTTCAGACCTATAAGCCGCCGATCCTTATTGATGAGGTGCAGAAAGCGCCGGAGCTGTTCGAGCAAATCAAAATTATTTGCGATGAGAGCGACGAAAAAGGTCTCATTTGGCTGACCGGTTCGCAGCAGTACAATATGATGAAACGAGTACGCGAGACACTCGCCGGAAGAATCGGCATTCTGGAGCTATACAGCCTATCCGCGAGAGAAAAAGCAGGGCTTGTTTTCGATACGGATCTGGATTTCTCGTTTGCCACGCTGCAGGCAAGGCAGCGGAAGGTTCCGAAAAACGACGTGATTCAGGTATTCCAGCACATTTGGGAGGGCGGTATGCCGCAGGTGCAGGGCGTGGACGATGAACTCAGACAGGAGTATTTCAACTCCTATATCGACACGTATCTGATGCGTGATGCAACCGAAGCCGGCGGCATCACCGATGCTGTGCGTTTTCGCAAGTTCCTTGTTGGATGCGCCTCGCTCGTGTCGGAGCAGGTCAATTATTCCACATTGGCTGAGTCGGCCGACATTGCTCCGAGTACGGCGAAGGAGTGGCTGAACGTGCTTGTAGGACTGCGCATCATCTATCTGCTTGCTTCCTATTCCAACAATGAGCTCAAGCGTCTCAGCAAAACGCCGAAGCTGTACTTCTGTGATACCGGGCTATGCGCGTATCTATCCATGTGGCTAACGCCGGATACGCTGCGAAACGGCGCTGCA
>OIEI01000765.1_pt1 | contig 10407 bp, 8 predicted proteins | sample 1581781 | NCBI WGS metagenome assembly OIEI01 (sample SAMN01760935, study PRJEB22395) | human gut metagenome | reverse complement strand
ACGGCGTGGAGTGCATGATCGGCTGTATGCTGGAAGCAAAGATCTCGGTCAACGCCGCTGTGGAGCTGGCCTGCGCCAAGAAGATCATCACCAAGATCGATCTCGACGGCCCGGTGCTCTGCAGCGAGGACCACATCCTCGGCGGTGCCGTGTTCAACGAAAAGAACATCACCGTCTCCGACGCGCCCGGCATGGGCATTCAGGGCTTTGTGCCCGGCAAGGTGTCCTATCTCGACTAAAACAGGAACAGACCGCATCCCGAAACACACGGGGTGCGGTCTCTTTTTGTGAATCTGTATTTCATATACGGACAGTGAAAAAAGCTCGTGTCTGTATATGTTGAAATGAAAAACAAAAAAAGCGGGTAAAATCTTTGACTTTTCGGTCAGCGAGGCGTATAATCGTACTTGTTCCGTGTAGAGGAATGGGAAAACTGTGCGCAATAGGCGCACAATCTGGATAGGGGAGTAGAAAAGTTATGAAAACGTTGAAAGCGGTTGCGGCAAGGTACAATGCCACCAGCCTGATCCTGCGCATCCTCATCGGCCTTGTGGTCGGTGCGGTGCTGGCACTGGCGGTGCCCGGTGCGGGCTGGGTGGAAGAGTTTGGCAGCCTGTTCGTGGGTGCCCTGAAGGGCATTGCCCCGGTGCTGGTGTTCATTATCGTGGCCAGTGCGCTGGCGCAGGGCACGTCCAAGCTGGACCGGCGCTTTGGCACGGTCATCTGGCTGTACATGCTCACCACCTTCCTGGCCGCCGCCATTGCGGCGGCGACCAGCTTCCTGTTCCCTCAGACCGTCGTTCTGGCTGAGGCGGCAGAATCCGAGGTGGTGCCCCAGGGTCTGGGCGAGGTGATGAACACCCTGCTCACCAACTTTGTGGCAAACCCCGTCAGTGCCCTGCTGAACGGCAATTACATCGGCATCCTGTTCTGGGCCTGCCTGTTCGGTCTGGCCATGAAGAAGTACGGCGCGGACAGCACCAAGCTGTTCCTGGCGAACACAGCGGATGAAGTCTCCCAGATCGTCCGCTGGATCATCAATCTGGCACCCTTCGGCATCATGGGCCTTGTGTACACCAACGTGTCCAGCAACGGCCTGTCCATCTTTACCCAGTACGGCAGACTGCTGCTCCTGCTGGTGGGCACCATGCTCTTTATGGCACTGGTCGTCTCGCCCTTTATCATCTTTGTGTATCTGCACTGCAACCCGTATCCGCTGGTGCTCCGCTGCCTGCGTGAATCCGGCCTGACCGCCTTCTTCACCCGCAGCTCTGCCGCCAACATCCCGGTCAATATGGATCTGTGCGAAAAGCTGGGGCTGGATAAGGATATGTATTCCGTCTCCATCCCGCTGGGCGCTACCATCAATATGGATGGTGCCGCCATCACCATTACGATTATGACGCTGGCAGCGGCCAATACGCTGGGCATTCAGGTGTCCCTGCCCGCCGCCATCCTTCTTTCGGTGATGAGCGCTCTGGGTGCCTGCGGCGCTTCCGGCGTGGCGGGCGGCTCCCTGCTGCTGATCCCCATGGCCTGCTCCCTGTTTGGCATCTCCAATGATATCGCCATGCAGGTGGTCGGTGTCGGCTTTATCATCGGCGTGGTGCAGGATTCCGTGGAAACTGCCCTGAACTCCGCCGGTGACGTGGAATTTGCCGCCACTGCGGAATATCACCAGTGGCGCAGGGAGGGCAAGCCCCTGCCGGCGTTCCTGTGCAAGTGATGCAAAACTGAAACGGCTTTTCAAAGGCTGCTGTGCTGCTGGCACGGCGGCCTTTTTGTTTGGAACTTTTTTCTGGGCATTTTGCACAGGAAAGCCCTCGTCCTGTTTGAAATTGACGGATTCTGACGGATTTTGCATGAGAGTATCCCCTTTTGCAGAAGAAATTCTGGGCAAAACGGAGAGAAAAGCTGAAAAAACTTTCCAAACAAGGTTTCAATCGTCCATGTATACAAGAACTTTATTTTTCATAAAAAACGTTTTGTGCTAGTTGCGCAAAGAACGAAAGAACGTTAAAAATGTATCACTAAATTCATAGTTTGTTCATAGAATTTATAAAACGATTTCATAATTGAGTGGCATAATATGGCCATCCTCAGAGAGGGGAACAAAAGAACGAAGGGTTCTGAACGGTTCCGCTCTGAGGATGCAGGGAGATAGAGGCCCTGCCAAAAAACACAATGACATTTACCGATATACGGAGGATATTTATTATGATGAACAAGAACACTGCTATTCTGGACAACACTATGATGGACGCTTACCTGACTGTCACCGAGGGCGTGTCCGATAACTGCGGCATTGGCCTGGCTTTTGCAAGCCTGCTCGAGAGCGCAAAGAAGAACTTTGTCAACCAGAGCAACCGCCGCGCTGTCAATGCAAGCTTTGCCGGCTGATCTTCTCCAATTTGCCGGTTGAAGATTCTCCTTCTTTTTTTGTTACAGCTGCTGCCACACTGTAATATGAACTGAAAAGCCCGGAACCACCTGCCGCCATAGCAGGTACGGTTCCGGGCTTTTTTGCTGTGTGGGTTCGGTCAGCGCAGGGGTTTTAAGCCGTCAGCCTTGCTTTCTGCAGCGCGGCCACGATCAGCGGAATGAGGATGAGCTGCGCCACGATGCCGGGCACGGCAGTGAGCACCGCACCGGACAGGAACGCGCTGAACGGGAAGCTGGAGCCGGACAGACCGGCCAGCACAAAGCGCACCGCACCCCAGACAAGGCGGCCTGCCACCATCGAGGTAACAAGGGCGGCGTAGATCATGGGCAGGGTGTGCTGCACCTTGCGGTACATGAAACCGGCCACAGCGCCGTATGTGGCCAGCTCAAAGGCCATGGCGATGGCAATGGGGTACATCGGGGGCATCCCGAACAGCACCGAGCGGAGCAGCGGGGCGGCAAAGCCCAGTGCCAGGCCCCAGGGGCCGCCCAGCACAAAGCCTGCCAGCAGCACCGGGAAGTGCATGGGGCAGAGCATATTGCCGATCTGAGGCACATGGCCGGTGATCATGGGCAGCACAAAGGCCAGTGCCAGAAACAGTGCGGCCAGCACCAGATCACGGGTCGCGGAACGGGTCTTGGTATTCATCAATGATTCCTCCTGAAAATGCGCAGACAAAAAGGGCCTGCCGCCAGCACGCGCCAGCGGCAGACCCCTTCATGGTGTCTGTTTCAAAATAATGTTTGCGGGGAGAAACACGGGCTTCGGCCCGCAAAGCCCCGGCTTCAGCCGGGAATTGTGCAAAAAGTATAGCAGATGCAAAGCCGCCTTGTCAAGCTCAGCGGATGAGGATGGTTACGGGGCGGTGTTTGCGGATTTTTGAAATTTGTAGATGTAATAAAAGGAATCTTCACCGGGGCCTTCTGCAAATGTACTGTTACAGACATTGGTGTGAGAATAACCATTGTTGGAGGCTGCATTCAATTCGGCATCAGAAAGCGCATGTTCCATAAAGAGCCAGATCTCAGGATCGGAAGAAGTGAAGCACTGAGAAGTATTGGAGGATTCGATTTGAGCATGGACACGTCCCGGAAAGTAATAATCAAAGAGTGTCCAGTCTAGGAAGTAGTTCGTTGTATAAAGAACTGCATCCTGAGAGGGGGTAATAACTTCCAGACACTGGGTGGTCGCAAGGTCGATGCGCTTTTCCCGCTGATAGGTTTGGTAGAAATCCGGTAGACTGCACACCAGCGTTCCCAAAATCAAAATACCGGATAGAATGGTTCTCCAACGGACTTTAGACAGAAGAAAGCCAAAAACCAGGTAAACGACTGCGGTGAGCGGATAAAGGTATCGAACGAGAAAAAGCGGGCGAACGGCATGTGAAACGATCAGTCCGACTGCGGAGGTGCCGGCGGCAGAAAGCAAGCCGGTCAAAAGCCAGATCGTATCAGGGGCGAAGAGCCATTTAGAGGACGACTTGGCCTGTGCTGTGAAATAAAGAAGGAATGCAAGACCGAAAATGAGGACTGTCCAAGAAGGGTTGAAGAAGAATCCGATACAATTGATCGGAGAAGGAATGAAGGTGGACCACCAGTCTGCCGCAGCGCGTTTGAAAGTGGGAAGCAATACCAGAAGCCAGGGAAGGTAGACGACCACTGCGGCACAATAAGTGATAAGGATTTTTTTAAAGCTGCTCTTATCCTGCGGAAGCAGAGAAAGCAGAGCCAGATAGAAAAATGCAACGGAAATCAGGGCATAGTAGTGCGTATAAGCGGCACAAAGAGAGGCGACGCTGAAAATGACCCAATCGGAGGTTTTACCGGAATGAAGAATGTTATGGAGTGCCAGATAGGCCGCTAACACAAAGAAAGCGCCGAGTGAATACATTCGGGCCTCGACATTGAACATGATAGCGGTATCAGTCAAAGAGGCAAAAGTGGAAACAACAACTGCGGGAATCAATCCGAACTGTCTGAAAATCACTGTACAGGCAAGAATCAGAATGAGTCCATAGGGAATCAGAGCCGACAGATGATAGACATATCCGTGATTGCCCAGAAGATGATATAGGAGCTGTGTGAAAAGATAGTACAGCGGCGGATGGTTATCTGCTGCTGTGACTTGGAGCATTTCAAAAACATTCATTTGGGCAAGGCCGATGCTGAACCCTTCATCTCCCCAGAAGGAGTTGTCAAAAATGCGGACAAAGTGCATGGCGAACAGCACAAGGGCATACAGGTACAGCAGCCAGGGCAAAATCCTACGGCTGCGCTGTGCCCGGGATGTGGGTGAGGAAAAAGACATAGGAACCTCCCAAAATGATAAAAAAAGCAAACAAACTCATCTTATTATATCATACAGCGGCAAAAGATGATATTGCAAAGCGGCCAAAAGCTGCAAAAATGTTTTGCGGGGGCAAAATGGCCCTGCATTTTCAACAAAAACGGGAACATTTACAAGCGATTTTGCCAAGGGATGTACATTTTGACGAAAGAACCTTGACGTTTTTGCATAGAATAGATAATATAGACTTGAGAAATAGCGCATCGGGGCGTACGGCCCGGGTGCGTACCATATCCGATGCAAACGCTGAGGTTCATACGGGAGGACCAAAGATGACAAACGCAGAAAAGCTTACCCTGGCAAAACACGCCTGCCACATCCGCATGGGCGTGATCGAGGGCACTCACAGCGCTAAGTGCGGCCATCCGGGCGGCAGCCTGGATATCGCCGAGGTGCTGGCGTACCTCTATTTCGTAGAGATGAAGGTGGATCCGAAGGATCCCAAGAACCCTGACCGTGACCGTCTGGTGCTCTCCAAGGGCCATGCGGCCCCGGCGCTGTACGCCGCGCTGGCTGAGCGTGGGTTCTTCCCGGTGGAGGACCTCAAGACCCTGCGCAAGATCGGCAGCTACCTGCAGGGCCACCCCAACATGAACAGTGTGCCGGGCGTGGATATGTCCACCGGCAGTCTGGGTCAGGGCGTGAGCGCCGCCTGCGGCATGGCACTGGGTGCCAAGCACGCCGGTAAGCCCATCAATGTTTACACCATCCTGGGTGACGGCGAGGTGGAAGAAGGCGAGTGCTGGGAAGCCTTTATGTTTGCTTCTCACTACGGCCTGTCCAACCTCTGCGTCATGCTGGACCGCAACCATCTGCAGATCGACGGCACCACCGAGACCGTGATGAACAGCGCCCCGCTGGAGGAGAAGCTGAAGGCCTTCAACTTCAACGTGCTGACCATCAACGGCCACGATTTTGATGCCATTGAGAGCGCCATCGCCGCTTTCCACGCTGAGAACGAAAAGCCCACCTGCATCATTCTGGATACCCTCAAGGGCAAGGGCGTTTCCTTTATGGAGAACTCCGTTGACTGGCACGGCAAGGGCCCCAACGATGAGGAATACGCACAGGCCATGCAGGAGCTGAATGCAGCTTACGCCGCGCTGGAAGAGGAGGACAAGTAAGATGGCAGAAGTGAAGAAGATCGCTACCCGTGACAGCTACGGCAACACCCTGAAGGAGCTGGCCGCCGAGGGCCACGACGACCTGGTGGTGCTGGACGCTGACCTGGCTGCCGCCACCAAGACCGGCATGTTCCGCAAGGCGTACCCGGACCGTCACTTCGACTGCGGTATTGCCGAGGGCAACATGATGGGCGTGGCCGCAGGTCTGGCCACCATGGGTTATGTTCCCTTTGTTTCCAGCTTTGCCATGTTTGCCGCAGGCCGTGCCTTTGAGCAGATCCGCAACTCGATCGCCTACCCCCGCCTGAACGTCAAGATCGGTGCCACCCACGGCGGCATCTCCGTGGGCGAGGATGGTGCTTCCCACCAGTGCTGCGAGGACTTTGCCCTGATGCGCAGCCTGCCCGGCATGACCGTGATCTGCCCCGCAGACGATGTGGAGGCCCGTGCCGCTGTGCGTGCCGCTTACGCCATGCAGGGCCCTGTTTACCTGCGCTTCGGCCGTCTGGCTGTGCCTGTGTTCCACGATGAGGCCACCTACCACTTTGAGCTGGGCAAGGGCGAGCAGATCACCGAGGGCAGCGACATTGCCATCATCGCCACCGGTCTGATGGTCAACGAGGCCCGCCTGGCTGCCGAGCAGCTGGCTACCGAGGGCATCCACGCCCGGGTCATCAACATCCACACCATCAAGCCTCTGGACGAGGAGATCGTCCTCAAGGCCGCCAGGGAGTGCGGCAAGGTCATCACCGCCGAGGAGCACAGCGTCATCGGCGGTCTGGGCGAGGCCGTCTGCGCCGTCCTGAGCGAGAAGCTGCCCACCCCTGTCCGCCGCGTGGGCGTGCAGGACAAGTTCGGCTGCTCCGGCCCCGCATGGGACCTGCTCAAGCTGTACGGTCTGGATGCAGCGACCATCTGCAAGACCGCTCACGAGATGCTGGACTGATCCAGAAAGTCAATAAAAGCCGGTCGGCGTATGCCGACCGGCTTTTTGCGTGCAATTACCGTAAAAATTCGTGATTTTTCCGCACGATATCCGGGGAAACGTGCTGGCTGCTTGCGCCCGGCGGCAAAGTGTGTTAAAGTGGGGCCAGATAAAAATTTTGAGAGAAGGAGCACCGCTATGAAATACGATTTCACTTCCATCATGGACCGCCACGGCAAGGATGCCATTGCAGTGGATGGCCTTGGCACCGGCTTTGCCCCCGCCGCCCCCAAGGAGGGCTTTGACGCCATCCCCATGTGGGTGGCCGATATGAACTTCCCCACCGTGCCCACCATCCAGGAAGCCATCATCGAGCGCACCAACCACCCCGCGTTTGGCTACTTCAACCCCACCGATGAATACTTCGATTCCATCATCCGGTGGCAGGCAAAGCGCAACGGCGTGCAGGGCCTGACCAAGGAGTGCATCGGCTACGAGAACGGCGTACTGGGCGGCGTGATCAGCGCCCTGAACTGCGTCTGCTCCAAGGGCGACAAGATCCTGATCCACAGCCCCACCTACATCGGCTTCACCATGAGCCTGAAGAACAACGGCTACGAGGCTGTCCACAGCCCGCTGGTCAAGGATGAAAACGGCGTGTGGCGGATGGACTTTGAGGACATGGAAAAGCACCTGAAAGAGGAAAAGATCCATGCCGCCATCATGTGCAACCCCCACAACCCCTGCGGCCGTGTGTGGGAGCGCTGGGAGCTGGAAAAGGCCATGGAGCTGTACAAGAAGTACGATGTGTATGTGGTCTCCGATGAGATCTGGTCGGACATCATCCTGAGCGGAAACAAGCACATCCCCACCCAGTCTGTGAGCGAGGATGCCCGCCAGCGCACCGCCGCTTTCTATGCACCCTCCAAGACCTTCAATCTGGCTGGTCTGGTGGGCAGCTACCATATCGTTTACAACAACTGGTGGCGTGACCGCATCGAGAAGGAGTCCAGCCTGAGCCACTACAACATGATGAACGTCCTCTCCATGCACGCCCTGATCGGTGCCTACAAGCCCGAGGGCTACGAGTGGACCGACGAGCTCTGCGAGGTGCTGACCGGCAACATCGACTTTGCCTGCGATTACATCGAGAAGCACTTCGAGGGCGTGACCGTTTCCAAGCCGCAGGGTACCTACATGCTGTTCGTGGACTGCACCGACTGGTGCAAGGCCCACGGCAAGACCATTGAGGATGTGGAGCACGCCTGCTGGGATGTGGGCGCTGCCATTCAGGATGGCACCATGTTCTTTGGCCCCTGCCACCTGCGCATGAATCTGGCTTCTCCCCGTTCCCGCATCGAGGAGGCGTTCCACCGCATGGACAAGTACGTTTTTAACGCATGATCGCTTAAACACAGCAAAAAGTCCCGACCAGAACGGCCGGGACTTTTTTGCGCTTAATTCAGATCGAAATTGCCCACCAGCAGGTAGTAGAGCGCCTCCACCACCAGCGCTGCCGAAAGCTGGGAAGGCAGCATATCGCTGGCAATGCGCTGGATACGGTTGGAGGCCAGCAGGGTATAGCTGGCGTGGCCTGCCAGCGCCGAGCGCTTGTCGCAGGTGATGAGGATGACCGGTGTGCCGTTCTTCTTGGCGGCACGGGCGGCCGTCTCCAACGCCTCGCAGCGGCCTGCGCTGGAAATGAGCAGCAGGGCATCTTTTGGGGTCAGTGCCGAAGCGAAAGACCGTGCCTTTTCTGGCACCGGGCTGATCATGCAGCGCTTGCCCAGACTGCCCAGCTTGAGCGAGGCATCCATGGCAACGGGCAGGCTGCTGCCGTTGGCTTCGATCTCAATGATCTCTGCCGCCCGCAGAATGGAAAGCACCTTTCTCAGCTGGACAAGGTTCAAGGCCTGAATGGTGGCCTGAACCTCCTCCTGACGGTTGTTCTGAAGATCGAGCAGGGCCTGATGCAGCGGGTCATTGGGGGGCCTTTTGCGGGCCTCCGTTTCCTGCTGCTCCAGTACATCCCGCGCAAGCTCCAGTTGGAATTTGCGGTAATTTGCGTAGCCGAGCTTGTGGCACAGCCGGGTGACCGTGGCTTCGGACGAGTGGCTGGCCTTTGCAAGCTCCGCAGAGGTGGCGACCGAGGCCCACTTTACATCTGCAAGAATGCAGTCCGCAATGCGCCGTTCGGCGCTGTAAAGCTGGAGCCCGGAGCACAGCTGGGTGACGACGCTTCCCGGGGAATCGTGCATAGCAATACCTCCCTGTGCGCGCTGTGCATTGGGCACAACGCACAGTACTCTGGAAATAGTATACCGATTTTTTGGTGAAAAATCAATTGAATCTGGCAGGAAAATGCATATCATTCCAAAATAAACCGGGATCCCGCCAGAACCCGCTGCCTGTCAAATTCTCCAAACCGGAATAAGCTGCGCTGAAATTACAAAAAGGACTGCTCCAGCGGAGCAGTCCTTTTTGCGTTTGAGGGGCGGGAAAGTGCGATCAGCACCCTTCCTTTTCGGCCAGCTTCCGGCCCATGAGCACGCCCATGACGGAGGCCATCATCAGGCCGCGGGTCCAGCCGGAGGAGTCACCCAGGCAGTGCAGGCCCCGGATGTTGGTGTCGAGGTTCTCGTCCATCTTGACCTTGTTGGAGTAGAACTTCAGCTCGGGGCTGTAAAGCAGGGTCTCGTTGGCGGCAAAGCCGGGCACAACCATATCCAGCATCTTGATGAACTCGATGATGTTGGTCATGGCGCGGTAAGGCATGGCGGCGGTGATATCACCGGCCACGGCATCCTTCAGGGTGGGCTTGACGTTGGATTGCGCCAGCTCCTTGGGCCAGGTGCGCTTGCCGTCCAGAATGTCGCCGTAGCGCTGGACCAGGATGTGGCCCGCGCCCAGCATGTTGGTCAGCTCACCCACCTTCTGGGCGTAGGCGATGGGCTGATTGAAGGGCTCGGTGAAGTTGTGGGAGACGAGGATGGCCAGGTTGGTGTTCTCGCTCTTCTTCTCCTTGAAGCTGTGGCCATTGACCACGGCCAGATCGTTGTCGTAGTTCTCCTGAGCCACAAAGCCGCCGGGGTTCTGGCAGAAGGTGCGCACCTTGTTCTTCCAGGGCTTGGGGTAGCCGATGAGTTTGGACTCGTACAGCACCTTATTCACCTTTTCCATGACCTCGTTGCGGCACTCCACGCGCACGCCGATGTCAACGGTGCCGGGCTTGTGGGCGATGTGGTGCTCGGCGCAGATCTTCTCCAGCCAGTCGGCACCGCGGCGGCCCGTGCCGATGACCACAGTATCGGCATAAACAGCATGGGCTTCCTCGTCCTTGGGTCCCTTGATGAACACGCCCTTGCACTCCTCGTTCTCCAGGATGATGTTCTCGCACTCGGTGCTGAACAGCATCTCCACGCCGTTGTCGGCCAGATAGTTCTGGATGGCCAGATACAGCTGCTGGGCCTTCTCGGTGCCCAGATGACGGATGGGGCAGTCCACCAGCTTCAGGCCGGCGTGGATGGCGTTCTTGCGGATCTCCTTGATGTCCTCGCCGGTGTAGATGC
>OIEI01000764.1_pt1 | contig 10436 bp, 10 predicted proteins | sample 1581781 | NCBI WGS metagenome assembly OIEI01 (sample SAMN01760935, study PRJEB22395) | human gut metagenome | reverse complement strand
GCCTGCCCAAGTTGGACGGGGCCTGCCGCCGCTCGGACTCCTGCATCACATAGCCGTGGGGCGTAAGTACACCGCCCTCACCCTCCCGCATCGATCTGCCGATCTTCTCGTAGTCCAGCATTTCCAATACGCTGTCCGGCACGGTTGCCAAAGCCGGAAGAAAATCGTTCTCCACGTAGAACTGTCCCAGTGCGGCATCGTCCGTGATCCCCGGCACCACATGACAGCAATCCACGCTGTATGCCAGATCCAGTACCCGCCGGAGCGTCAGCTCACCGCCGTTGTTCTGATACAGATTGTTAAGCTCCATCTGCACCAGACCCTCAAAAGCCACGGCATCCACATCACCGAATGTACGGAGCTTCTCTGCCAGTGCGTTGAACTGGTACAGGTCATACCCGTCAAGGTGTGGGGCGAGAAATTCATATCGGCCCATGTCCTCCACCTGCCAATAGGGTTCCTGTCCCTCCGACAGACGCAGCCTGTCCATGGCATCCACCAGTTCCCACGGCGTGGCGGGCAGCTCCAGCTCCGCGTGATTGCTGTTGTCGGGATTGCCCATGTATATGGAGATGATCTTTTTATCCAAGCGCCATCCCCCCACGGCGCTGTACGATGTCCTCACAGTTGTCCGGGTCTGCACCGGGTACATCCCAGCCGCACATGCTGCCGATCTTCATAGCCTCCTCCTGTGCAGGCGTCACGCCCCTCTTTCTGTTCTGCTCATCCGCGATACGGCGGTTCTCGTGGGCGTCACCGGTAGACCAATCGCTGGGGTAGTACCCGCTTTCGCCGCGTTTGATGCAGATAAGCTGTCCTGTGCCCGGCAGCAGCGAGAAGCACATCTCCGGCAGCTTTTCAAAGTGGGCGCAGAAGCGCTCCTGCTCCGTCTGGATGCTCCAACCGTGATCCTGCCACAGATGCACATACAGCTCGCTGCCACGTCCAACGGCGATCTCATGCTGCTCGAAACCCTCGCCCCAGCCGTCCGACGCCTGTCCTTCAATATATTCCTTCAGCGTGGTCAGCTCTGCCGCCGACAACTCGCCGCTGATCTGACATTCCGCGATACCCCACAGCTTGCCGTTTCGCCGCTCCACGTCGAAGGTGACGGAACGCACCTTGTCGTTCACACTGTCCGCCGCGTCGTACCAGTGCATGATGCCGCGGTTGACCTCCTCCGGCATCCGATACTTCACCAGTGCGCTGCGGATATTGTCCTCATACGCGGTCAGGTCGTGTCCGGTCAGCAGCTCCGGCTCTTCCTGCATATTGCCATACACGTCCGGCTCATAAAGCTCGGCGGTAAGCGGCATATATAGCTTCGTCATGCTGAGCTCGGGCGGTAAAACGGTAAAGCTGTCCACGCCGGGGATGAGCGCCAGCACCCGTCCGTTGTCCCATTTCATATGAAACTGCCCGGCGTCGTCGATGTAGTCCAGTTTCCCCGTCGTTCCAGCTTCCACCGGTGCGTACGGATCCTGCATGGAGTCCAGCCGGATGCGTGTACCCACAGGGTACTGCTTCCGCAGGAACGCCAGCAGCTCCCGATTTACGTTCATACTAAATTCCTCCCATCGTCTGTGTGTAGTCTTCCAACTCACAGGGGTTTTCCTCACCAAGAAAGTCAAACAGGATGTCATCTGCGGCCTTGCGGATAGCGGGATCGTCTGTCAGGACTTCATAGCGAAACCCTGTGGTATCGCGGTAGGGAAGCTCCTCCCGGATGCAGTCCAGGAAGGCGTCTGCATCGTCGTAGAAGATATCGTCGTCCCCTACGAAGGTCACCTTGCCGAAAATGCTTATAGTTATCTCACCTCCGTTCTCTCGCAATACACCACATACCGCTGTCGCTCACCGCTGGCGTAAGGATGGCAGGTCAGAAGCGTCAGCAGGTCGCGGCTTTGCTGTATCTTGATCTTATCCACCTCGTGGGGCTGGATGATCTGAATGTCAGCCACCGTGTAGGTTAGCGTTTCCCACAGGTTTGTCAGCGTAACGGTATCGCCCACCGCCAAACGGTCGATGTGCCGAAAATAATCCGCGCCTTTCCAACCTCGGTGTCCGGCAATGACGCAGTTTGTGCTATTGCCACCGATGGGTGCGGAGGTATTGCCCAGCACCGCCGCACCTGCGGCAAGGTGGTCATCGGACGCGCCCAAGTAGACCGGCATGGTCAGCTCCATGGTGGGAATTTCCAAGACGCCTATGATCTCATCCTCGATGCCGTAGGCAGTCAGGTCGGCGGCGGGTTCTTCACAGGCTTCGAGGTCAACGAGGTTACACTGCTTTTCGGCATAGATACGCTGGTTGTACTCCTGTAGAGCCGCCAGCAGTTCAGGGTACTGCTGCTCCGGCTCGTTACGCTCGGCGAAGAACTCCTGCACAGCAGTTGCGGCACTGCTTTGGAGTCTGTTCCCCGTGAACACCGGCCACAGCATGACGCAGATACCCGCCACGGCCAACAGTACTGCCAGCACAAGGGATGTCTTACGCATGGCGTTTCCTCCTCATCAGGAAGTATCCGCCGCCTGCAACAGCTACCACGCTAAGACTGATACCCAAGCCAGTGAGGTAGTGTTGTGTCCATGAGGATGCCGCTGGTTTTTCCACGGCGGCAGCGGTTGCCTGTTCGGGTGTGTACGGAATGCGGTGGCCTCGCACCAGCAGCCTGTGGGTGTTGATGCCAAACGGGGTACACGTCACCAGCGTGACATAGTCCTTGCCTTCCTCAATCTGAAGCAGTCTCGTGTCTGTGGGCAGTACCGTGTGGATGGCGTCCACTTTGTAGGCCAAAGTGTCACCCAGCACATGGATATAGAACATATCGCCCACTGCAAGCTGGTCGATGTCCGAAAACAGCTTAGAACTCGCCATTCCGCTGTGTGCCGACAGCACCGCGTGGGTGCTGCTGCCGCCTACCGGCAGAGATGTACCTACGACATGGCCGACCGATTTTTCCAGCGTCTCTGCGCCCGTGCCATGCTGCACGGGCAGATATACGTTGATCTTGGGGATGTCCACATAGGCCATGATGCCGCCCACGGTAAGCTGCTGGGCATAGGCCAAGGGAGGGGCATCTGCCCCTCCCTCTGCAATGGCTGCGCCGGACAGCATGGTGTTGTATTGCTCTGCTGCCTGCCGCTGGGCGGTCAACTCAGCAGCGTCGGTGTCTTTGACGGCCGCTGTGTAAGCGGTTTCCACGTCTGAATGATATTTCTCGCTTACCAGCTCACCAATCAGCGGATAGAGCATCAGCCCCAGCGCCACAACACCGCAAGCCGCCGCCAGTATCCAGCGTTTCACTGCTCGTTCTTGTGCTTGCGGCTGCGGATCACGATAAACGCCGCTGCGCCCAGCAGCAGAACGCCGCCCACCGTATACATCCAAACGCCGTAGCCGCCCGTCTTGGGCAGATCGAAGCCGGGGTTGTTGATGATACGCAGCGGCACAACAGCGTTTGCGTCCGTCATGCTCACCGGCTCACCGTTGACGGTGGCGGAGGCGGTCAGCAGGGCCGCACCGCACCGTTCACAGGCACCATCCTCTTTGGTGATGACCATGATCTTCACGGGATCGCGGAGCAGCACATAACCCTTATCGGTGGCAACCTCGGTCAGTGTGTAGGTATCGTCCTCAATACCGCGGAGAATAATGTGGCCCTTGAGGTTGGGGATCAGCATGGTGGCCTCGGACTTGTTGGACGTGAAGCCGGTAACGTTGTAGACCTCACCCTCCATGTTGGCCTTGATATAGTATCCGTCCGTATCGTTGTAGGCGATAAACTTTACCTTGCCGAAAGTGCCATTATTGTCGCTGAACTGCTTGATAAGGTCAATGGCATAGACATAGACGTGGCAGCAGTCCTCCAGCGTATCATAGTAAGTCGTGTTGGTACGCTTCCATGTCAGCTTGACCCTGTTAGGATTGTCGCGGCCGCCGTAAGTGGCTGCGTCAGCGGTCAGGGTGGCGGCGTAGGTGATCCGCATGGTGCAGTCGGAGTATCCGCGTTTCACGCTGTCGGTATACACGGTGGCCGCCTCGTTGATTTCACTCAGGCCAGCCTCGGTCACGCGGATGGTCATAATGTTCTGCGCGTCGTCGTAGGCCACGGTGAACTTGCCGGAATCTTCCGCCCATGTGGTGATCTTGTCGGTGCAGCCGCTATCCTTGAAGAACTCTATAGCCACATCGTTCTTGTTATACTTGATACCCTTGGACATGGTATCGGCGTAAGTATACTCGCTGAGAGAAGACGCCTTGGAGGTGATCGTGGGCAGGGTGCTGATGATCTGATAGTCCACCACATCGCCCGCGGATGCGGTGGCAGTGTGAGCGTAACTGTCCTTGATGTCGGTCAGGCTGCCGTTGTGCTTGCCGGTGGAGTTTTTGTTTTCACGGACGGTCTTTTCGAGGTTGGGGTTGCCAGTCTGGTTCTTGGGGTACACGCTCACATCGTAATTCCACGCCGCGCCGTCGATGGTGGTCATGGGCAGGGACACGAAGAAGGGATTGCAGGTGGAGGTCACGTTTTCAGGGACGCGAGTCTCCACAACGAGATACAACCCCTGCTCCATGTCGGATGCAGAGGTGTGGCCGGTAACATCCGTTTCGGACATAGCCACACCGCCGTTCTTCACCGCCGTTTCCAGCGCATTTTTCACGGTGGTGGCATTGGCAGTCAGCGCGGTGGACAGCTTGTTGCTCAGAGCATCGCTGGTGTAGTAGTTGACGCCGCCCTCAGTCTTGTGAGCGTCCGCGCCGGTCAGGCCGATGGCCGACAGCACGGTGGTGCTGCGGTCGGAACTGTCGAAGCCATACAGCACACCCACCTGACGCTGGCCGTCCACCAGTTCATTGTTCATGGTGATGTCGGCAATACGGAGGTAGGTGAACTCCACGCCTTGAATGGCATACTTGCTCAACTTGTCGGTAACCGCACCGTCATGCAAGCCAGTAGAAACATAGGACTCAGCGTCCCACGCACCGTCTTTGCCAGCCGTGGTGATGTCGTATTTATAGATGCTCAGGGATGCCTTCTTGCCGGGATCGATGATAGGCGCAGAATCTGTTGCGGCAAATGCCGTCGTCATCAGCCCAAGGGCCATAAGCGCCGCCAACAGCAGTGCCAATACGCGATGGATCTTTTTCATTTGGTTTTCTCCTTCATAAAATCAGATTTTTTGCAAAAATAAACACCCGCCATGAGAGCGAGTGCTGCAAACAGGAAATAGGTTGTAAATCCCGTTCCGCCCGTGAACGGCAGGACGAATCCCGCATTGTTGCAGGCAGTGATGGTAATGTCTCGGTTATTGCTGTCCAGCGTTCCCGTGAACAGCAGCTCGGTCAGGAAGGTGTACCCTGCGGGAGCTTTGGTTTCGGTAATACGATACTGCGCGCCAACCTTGAGGTCGCTCCACTTGGCGATGCCTGTGTTGTCGGTGGTCACTCTGCCGACCTCCGTCCACGTCTGACCGTCTGTGGAAGTTTCCAGCAGCAGCTCCGCACCAGCGAGAGGACTGCCGATAACGTCCACCTTGCGGACGGTGATGCTGCCCTTGGCGGGTGCGTTCTCGCGGGTAACCTTGATATTGAGATTTGCTGTGGTCAGGCTGAAATCGTATTTGGTCTCGTCCAGCACATAGCCGTCCACGGTGCTGATCTCCTGATAGGCGTATTTGCCAAGTCGCAGGCCGGAGAATGTCACCTTGCCGGTGGCATCGGTCGTGCCATCCGCGACCTTGTTGCCATCGGCGTCGAAAAGATAATACACCACACCGGCCAGCGGCTGCTTGGTTTCTGCGTCCACCTTCAAGACCTCAATACTGCCTTTGACCGGTATATTCTCGCGAGTGACCTTCAGCACCTGCCCGTTTTGGTTCAGCACAGCGGAGTACGCCGTGTCATCCAAAACATATCCGTTCGGTGCTTTGAATTCCTTGTAGGTATAGCTGCCCAACCGCAGGTTGGAGAAGGTCAGCTTACCATTGACGTCTGTGTTGCCCTCCGCGACCTGTTTACCGGAAGTATCATACAGTCGGAAGCCCGCGCCTTGCAGCGGTGTCTTGTGATCAGCGTCCACCTTGACGATCTCGATGCTGGCCTTGGCCGGTGTGTTGGTTCTCTTTTGCGTAATGTTCAGTGCCGTGGCCGTAATGGTGATCTGATACTTGGTGTTGTCCACCACATAACCAGAGGGCGCGCTGATCTCCTGATAGCTATACCTGCCCTGCGGCAAATCAGCAAGCACTGCCTTGCCGTCCGCGCCGGTGGTCACATCCGCCACCTTTTTCCCTGCGCTGTCGTACAGCCGGTAGGTCACGCCCGCCAGCGCCTTGCCGGTCTCCGCATCGACTTTGTTGATGGTCAGGCTGCCCTTCTCCTCCACAATGTTGACCTTGAAGTGTATATACGCCCACACGGGGTCGGGCAGTGAGGTCAGCGCGGCGCACGCCTGGTAGCCGCTGCCGTTGCTGGGCTCCAGCAGCACGGACTCTGTGCCCTCCACATCCAGCGAGTAGCCGTAGTCGCTGCTGATATAGCCGTTCAGCTGCGCCGCTGCGTCCTTTGTGGCCGTCACGGTCAGCGTGTTCCAGCTCTGATTGACTGTCACGCCGCTGATATTAGTGCTGAAGTAGTACTGCGGCAGCACGCCGTTTGTGTCGGTGGCCGTGCCGGTGTATTTGCTGCCGTCCCATGTCAGCGTAATGGCATTAGCGCCCGAAAGCTGATTGCGGTACTTCACCGCGAAGCTGGGGATCTTGCCGTGGTTCATAATGCGGTCAATAATGATGTTGTACGCCACCGCCACGTCGTCGCCCGCATAGTGGAACAGGTTGGCGCAGGTGGTGTCGTACAGCGTGTAGGGGTACACCGGGCTGCGGTAGCCGCACACGAACTCCCAAATCACCGCCTGCGTCGCCAGCTGCGCGCAGTCCGGGTGCATATTGAAGCCGTAATTGCCGCCATAACCATAGGCCATGGCCAGCGTCACGGCATACCGCTGATTCCAGCTCAGGCTGCTCCAACTGGTGGAGGAGTAGCTCAGATCGCCGCTGGCAGAGCGAACGGATGGCTCCATGCAATAGGCAGGCACCGTTACGCCTGTATCATCTCTGGTAAAGTATTTCAGCTTTGTGCTGGTAAACGCGCCCCATTGCGGCACGGGCGTTTTGTCCTCATGGTAACGGTACTCGTTGCCGCCACTGATCGTGCCTGTGACCGTGGCTGCGTGGGCGGTCACGATGGACAGCCCCATGACAGCCACCAGTAGGCACACAAGTGTCAGCAGCTTGGGAATGGTTTTCTTCATAGCGTTCCTTTCCCCCAACGCAAAAGGCCGGCAGCTCACGCTGTCGGTCTTTTGGTCGGGTATTCAGTTGGTTTATCCGTACAGCACCACCACGATGTATTCGTCCGATGCCGCGTCGTAGCGGACGGTGCAGTTGAATCGCGCATACGCGCTGACCGTTTCCGCGCCGTCCATGGCGGCGAGACAGGCGAAGGTGGCGTCCACGTTGCCCTTTACGGCGGCGGTCAGTGCCGCCTGTCCGCCATTCTCCGCCAGCCATGCCACGCTGTCTGCCGTGCCGGGGAAGTAGCTGGCATTCTCCGCAGTCAGGTCGGTGTCGATGGTCACGCCGTACTGCGCCTTCGCATACTCGTTACCCGCCCGGATAGCCTCCGCAATAGAGTAGATGTTCCCGCTGGCGGCAGGCTTAGGCGCGGGTGCAGGTTCGGGCGTAGGCGTAGGCGCAGGCTCTTCCTCCTGTTTCTCCTCTGCTGGGGTAGGCACTGGTGTGGGTGCGGGAGCAGGTTTATCCTCCGGCGCAGACGCGAGTGTCGCCGGCTCTTCAGGGGTAGTCGGCTGCTCCGGCACGTCCGGCTGTTCCTCTCCGGCGGGTGTGGACAGTGTTTCCTCCATCTTACCGGAAGGTGTCGCGGCATCCTTGGTAGGTTTCGGAGTCTCCTCGTCGCCTGCGGGCTCGGCCTCCTCAGTATCCTCTTCAGCGGGCAGGCTGTCGACATCTTCCTGCATCTTGTCCTCCATGGGCGTGACGGCCTGTGCCGCACTCTGTACCGCCGCCACCGGCAGCATCGTTGATGCGGAGCTGTCCCCCGTCTGCCCACAGGCCGTGAGCAGCAGGAGCGTCCCCAACATCAGAGTCAGGATCTTCTTTTTCATGTGCATTTCTCCTTTCTGCGTTTTGGGTAGCACAAACAACTACCACACAACCATCCGTAAGTCAACGGAAAGATTTACAATGGTCTGACAGGGTGGGAGGCCCTCTGGCACAAGCCGTTCCCGTGCTCATACCATGCCGCCCATCTGCGGCGTGTATGCCTCATCCTGCCAGTTGTTTCGGCATTCTTCGAAGCGGTTGACCAGTTCTGCGGCGGTAAGGGCTATCGTAGGTGGCTCTATCGTTTCCGAGAAGCTGTCCTCGCCCAGCTCGAACCAGCAGTGATCCACCGCCGGATCATACCGATCAAAGCGGCGTTCCGGCAGACCCACTTGGCTTGGAATGAAGTATTCGCCCATGTCGCAGCAATCTTTGATGGCACAAATTTGCTCCGCAGTCAATGCGCCGGCAATGACGCATTCGTTAACTTTCTTGTAATTGTCGGCATCTCTATACAAATACGAGATTTTTGTGTTCACAGGTAGCCCTCCTTTTGAATGATCATGTCATGCCTCCCATCTCCATGCAACCGCTCTGGCTGCCGTTCATCACTTCCTCCATGCTGTAATAGCCCTTATAGGCGATGTAGCCACGGTCGGTGAACATTCCGTCCTCCGCGTTCATGCGCTCCATGCCGTACTTTTCATAGTCATAAAAAGCATCGAGGTTTTCGTCATACTCGAAGCGGCCGGACTGCTGGATCATGTACTTGCCGTATTCCTGCGGCGTATGTGCGCCGGGGGCAAAGTCAAAGAGGTCGAGGCTTTCCGCAAGATTTTTGATCTGCGTCGCGGACTTTGGCTCTGCCAGCATGACCACAGCGCCCAGCTTTTCCATATCCGCTTTTGATAACCCATCCGTTGCCTCTGCCAGTTCGTTGAGGTCGGAGAGAGTTTCGTACTCCATATCCAACAGGACATCCACCTCGTTGGGAAGCTGGCTGTCCTCCAAGCTCAGACGAATCTCCGATGGATCTGTGATGCCCCCACGAAGGAGGGCGCGGTCGATCTCCTCCTGCACCATGGGGAGAAACAGCCATGTGATGTGCTCCGTGTCCTCCGATTCGGACTTAGCGGTCACCGCAACGGTGATGACATTCGGCTCATCGTAATAGCAGGGGAAGAGCCGGCCATCATAGATCTGCTCTAACTTCATGCCGTTGTCGTAGACCACGCCGTAGGGCGTCACCGTGCCGCTGCCGCTTTCAATGAGCCGTCTTGCCGTTTCCTCGCCATCCAGTTTGTTCAGCTCATCCACGCTTGCGCTGCCGCCGTGCAGATTCATGTAGTGGTCACGGCCAACAGCGTCGAGGTCGGAAAAGTCGGTGATGACTGTGGCCTGCTGGCAGCAGAAGGTCAGGTTGATGAGATCCTTTAACTCAAACAGCTCCAGCTTGTGGGCCATTGCCTGAAACTGTGCGGCCTCGCCGGTGTCGAAGCTGTCCAGCCGCTTGGCGAGGTAGTTCAGTTCCTCCACATTGACCGTGAGCATTTCCGCTCGTTTCAGGACAGTGTAGAAACTGTCGATCTTTTCCACCTTGCAGTCCGCCTTGAGCGCGTCGCCGATCTCCAACGCCGCCAACAGTTCCATGCAGTGCGCGTACTGGTCGCGGGGGATGGGGAACGGGATGGTCGCCACGCCGTATTCCGGGTGACTGGGATTACTGAGAACCGCTTGAATCATCATTTGTGTTTTCCTCCAATCCGTTGATTTTGTTCATTCTGGTCCGCAGACAGGTCCCGTCCGCGCCCCAGCAGAGAAAGCCATGGCGGGGGTAAGGGCAGCCGTCACATTCCGGGGAGCGGCTGCAAACAGGCGCTGGCAGCGGCTCCTGCTGAAAGCCGGGGAAGTGCGGAAGAATGAGTTTGAAGTGGATCGTGCCATGAATTTCCATCGTCTTTTCCTCCTTAAACCAAAAAATGCCGGACATTTCTGTCCGGCCTGCGTGGATACTTATTTCATTGTCATGGTGCCCCGCTCCGGTGCGTCCCGCTGCCGCAGAGCATCCGTGGGCAGCAGTCCGCTGACCTGTTCCATCAGCTCCGCCAGCTCCCGATCCCGTCCGAAGGAAAGGCTTTCATCCTGTTCGCGGACGAACGCCAGCGCGCGGTAGATCTCCGCAAGCTGCTCCGGTTCAAAAAGGGCGCCTTTTTGAACAAGCCCGCTGCGTGTGGCGAAATCCCGCTTGGCGGCATCATAGTCATCCTGGAAATAATGTCCGTGATGGACGCCCTCCCGGTCGAAGTCCCACTT
>OIEI01000757.1_pt1 | contig 10512 bp, 15 predicted proteins | sample 1581781 | NCBI WGS metagenome assembly OIEI01 (sample SAMN01760935, study PRJEB22395) | human gut metagenome | reverse complement strand
GTGTCATCCGCACAACAGTTGCTTGCTGAGTCTCCGTGGCATTGTCGGAGCCGACCAAATTGCTCAATGGGATACGCGCTACGATGCAAAGGGAAAGAAGGTGCTTGACGATGCTGAATGAAATTTTTGCTCGCGAAATCCTTGAAACGAGCATTGCGCTCAGTATTCTTCAGGAAATGAATGGCGGCGTCGTCATTTACCATGAAGCAAGCAAAGAAGACCCCGAAAATCTCCCTGCCGGGTGGTATATCGATGACAAGGATTATACCACATTTTCGATTGCTAACGACCCGGAAGCTGTGAAGTGCCTCAAAGCGCCTCTCAAAAAAGGCGGCTACAACTTTGAGGAACGCAAAGAGTTTTGGGATTCCTTCTTTGACTTCAAAGCACCCAAGCTTCGACTGCCTGTAGAAATCACAAAACCTTCTGGAAAGGACGGTATTGCTCAATGAAAAAAGAGCTTTATGAAGTCACGCGTGTTCGCGGTGACGAAAAGAAAGAACTTGGCAGTTACCTGCTCAAGCCCGGTTCCGAAGCTGCAATGGACTTCTTCCACAATATCCTGAAACGGGATGATAAGTTGGAGGTTTCTATCAAAAGCACGGAAACCGGATTTTCCCTGACGGATAATTCCGAACCCGATGTCAGCTATATCATGACATTGGTCCCGATGGATGATTCGTTCTGGGAAACCTGCACGGCAAGCAAGAACCGCTAAGCCTCTTGTCCCGTCTGACCTTTGTGGGTAGGCGGGTTTTTTGTTTGTGTGAATAGAGTTTGCGGCTTTTTGTTGACGTGCTTTGCGAATCGCGTACAATATAGCTTGTACGATAGATAACATTCTATGCTGCCACTTGGCCGTACACTAAAATTCACAGTCTTGCAACTCAAAGCAGATTCATCTTCGGATGGGTCTGCTTTTTTGTTTGTTAGACAGAAAGGAAAAAGAAATGTTTGGATTTACATGCTTGATTAAAGCGGACACGGACCTAGTGAAGCGCTGCCTGCAGGAGAGTAAAAATGATGTCGAGCTTCTGACCGCCCTTTATGACGAGGTTCTTGACACTGACACCGATGCGGAAGGAATGTGGCCTACGGAAGAACTTGCAACTCCTGTCGAGGAGTATTCTCTTATCTTTGGTTGCCGAGAAGCAAGCGAGCTCATCTACTTTGCCGAGGGTATGCGAAAGCGTGCTCTATACTCTGCTATCGGGGCAGCAAGTCTCGCATTGAAGCGGTGGAATGAGGCTGGCATCAACATCAAGACTTCTCTGGAGGAAGTTTTGAATACCATTCCGATGGGCTCTACGGAAGCATACACGCTGTCGTGCGCCACCGATATTCTCTGCAATACCCCTTGTCCGGAAGCAAACGAACTGTTCTACAACGGCTATCGCTGGTCGTGCTGCCCGAACGATTTCGAGCTGGATGATATCATCAAGCACCCGGAACAGTATATCGTTGTTCCCGTACTTTTTGCCGAACAGTAAATAAGGAGAAATATCATGAACAGAACGTATTACATTAAGACCTCCACCCCCGCCTATCTTGCCGACTGGTTCAAGCTGAAAGATGCACTTGCTGCTTTTATCCGTGCTAACTACACGGATTACAGTTTCGATGATGCCATCAAAAAAGAAGGTGAGTATCTTGCCCTCGAAGAGTACATCTATGGGCGGACTTACCAGATGTGCTCTACCTACGCTTGGTGCAACGACCACCGGATGCTTTTCACCACTAAGGATGAAGCAGCGTTCAAAGCTTCCGCAGACCCGATGGCGTGGATGCAGAATCACATTGAGCGTCTCAGCGAGCGTGACGAGAACCTTGAGCGCGACCTTCAGCGTGAGGCTTCCATCGACAAGTACCGCGCCGAACGCGTTGCTTACTACGAGAAGGCAAAAGAGCCCGAAATCGAGAAGTACAAGTCGTTCATCGAAAGCTTGCCGAAAGGGAAAAACAAGTACGTCAGGCTGACTGTTGAAATTGATGGCAAACAGTTCACCGGCGGCTACGAAGCGGAGTCTATCCGTTATTGCTGCCCGCATCGTCCTGACGCTTTTATCCACTCTAACGGATTTCGGTATCCCGATGAGAACGACCGTTTCTGTGAGTTCATGAACGAAATTGGTCACATCAACTCTGAGCCAGTTCCGTTCTCTAACGTCACGGAAATCGCTGCGTTCCAAGGCAGCAAAATTTTCTGGAAGAAGGAGGCTTGACTTATGGCTCTCAAAATTGGACCTTGCCCCAAATGTGGCAACACTACGTTCATTGCAACCGCTCATGTGACACAGACTTGGCTGGTGGATGAAGACGGCGACTTTATCGAAGCCCAATCCGACTGCGACGAAGTCACTCATCGCCCCGATGCTGAAGACTTGTTCACCTGCTCCAAATGCGGCGAGGAAGTATCCGCAAAAAGTGTATATAACGATTGATTTTGTACAAACTTTTTGAAAATCGTTTGTTCGTATCATCGTTAAAAAAGCGAGGTGGCCTAACAAACCGTTACTCGTCTAAAATATTATAGGAGTGTATAATTATGAGTACAAGTCGCATCCCTGAAGTGTTCCTGTCCGAAATCTTTGGTGAGCTTCGCATCATCATGGAAGACAACAAGTTTTTCTTCTGCGCCATGGATGTTTGCAAGGCGCTGGGCTATACCAACATAACCCGCGAATTGAACATCCACTGCCGTCAGGACGGTATCAGAACCGGACGCGTTGAAAGCAATGGCGTACCCCGTATCGTGAAGTTCGTATCGGAAGGTAATGTATATCGGCTCATCTGTCGTTCGACCAAGCCTGAAGCAGAACAGTTCGAGACTTGGGTTTTCGACGAGCTGCTGCCCACGATTCGCCAGACCGGCGGATATGTCAACGACCCCGTTGTCTTCGTCGACCAGTGGCTTCCTAACACGGATGCCAAGACTAAAGCCCTGCTTGTCACCTCTCTGGAGGCCGTCAAAAATCAGGACAAGGTCATCGGCGTGCAGCAGGAAAGCGTTGACTTCCATCGTGCGGTAAGCGCCTCTGTCAACAGCGTAGACTTCGGCGAGTTTGCCAAGTGCCTCGCCAACGACCACATCGACATTGGTCGCAATCGCCTGATGGCTTGGCTGCGCAAAGAGAAGTACATCGATGCCGCAAACATCGCTTACCAGCGTTATATTCAGCAGGGCATCTTCGATGTCAAAGAAACGGTGTACTACATCGGTCGGACTCCTCGCACCGCACGCAAGACGCTGATTACCCCCAAGGGTCAGGTCTACCTTGCCAAGAAGGTCGCTGAAGGGTACAAGGGCTAAATCCCACTTACTCCGGTTGCTGAAAAGCAGCCGGATTTTTTTGTTAGATTATGTTGACAGTTTTTGCGAACCGCATACAATATAGTTTGTACGATAGATAACATTCTACTCTTCGCTGCATTTTGCAGTCGTACAATTATCAATCTGACGAATCAGCAGACTTGTCTTTTGACTTGTCTGCTTTTTTGTTTACAGAAAGGAAAGATGGAATGAACAACTTTGACAGCATCAATTTGGAAAGCACGAACACTCCTCTGGGTAAGAAAGTTTTTGCTCTCTACAAAGCCATGCACAGCGTTGGCGATGGGAACCTTACCGGTGAGGTTTCCGACGCGCTCAACAGCCTTGCAGGTTACGCAACATTTGTCGCAAAACAGGAAGCGCTGATTCAGCGTGCCCGTTTCGTCATGGATATCACCAGCTATAAGCTTTTCAAGCGCAGCGTCGAGGAAGCTCGCACTTACGCGTTTGAGAGAGCTGTTGACGGTGTATATTCGCTCAACCGCCTCTGTCAGAAATACGGTGTTTCCTCTGCTGCTGAAGATGTCATTTTGGCAGTCAAGAAAGAAGCTGCCGAAGGGAATCCTTCCGCTGCTGCAAATTCTTCTGCTTACGCAGCTTTTGCGAAAGAGGTTTTGGACACCTATTTCACTACCAATTAAAAATTTCATAAACTAAACCCTTTTCGGGGTACAAACCTGCGATGGACGCCATTGAGCTAGAGTCGCACGAGTGCCCCGCGAAAAGGGGAAAGCTATGGCTAATATCAACCTGAATGATGTCCGCACTCCGCTTACCCGCAAGGTCAACGCTCTGTACAATGTTTTCGCATCGTCCAACAATTTGGACGATATCGAAAACATAGCCGACACGTTGAACTGCTGCGCCGATTACGGTGCAACCGTGGCTCGTAAAGCGGCGGAACGACAGGAGGCTTACTCCTACCTCGAAGGGAAGGACCTTTGCTCTAGGGTAACAGAAATCAACAGCTACATCGCATCACTCGGCTTCGGTCTGATGACAAGCGTTGGAATGTTGAACACGCTGTGCCGCATGGCAGGTGTTCCCCTTATCGCCGAAAACGTTGATGTGGGGAATCTGGAGACTTTCGTTGCTTTTGCGAAGGAAGTCGTAGATTCCTACTTCACGACCGGTCCGGTTGGCTCTGTCAGCGAAAGCTGATGCCATGAAGCCGTCTGCCCTTTTAGGGTGGGCGGTTTTATTTTTTTGTTGACGGTTCTTGCGAATTGAATAGAATTGAAGCTGTACGGTAGATAGCATTCTATAACGCTGTATTTCAGCCGTACAATTCTCAATTCTGTATTCATTAAGGCAGACTCACCGCTATGGTGGGTCTGCCTTTTTGTTTACTAGAATCCGTAAGCACTAGGAGGTGCGCTATGAACAGCAAAGAAACTATTGTCCGCAACTGCATCGAGGCAAAGCGTCGCGAAGCCAACAGTTACCAAAACCCCGGCTGCTATAATGCAGCATTTTGCAGAGGCTATGTCGAAGGCGCAAGCGAAACGCTGTCTACTATGTTGTCTCCTGCAGAGAACTCCACAGAAGCATTCGTTATTCTTTCCCATTATTCTAATGAGAATATCGGAGAGTTTAACGCAGTTGGTCTTCATGGGCTCTATTCTTCTTTCGATTCCGCAAAAAAGGCAGCCGATGCTATGCTGAAGGAAGACGAAGAAAACGGATGCCACGGGGAAGCAATTCCATACACGACTGACGACTGTTGCGACAACGGAATTTTTGACGACTATCCGTTGTATGTTGCCGGTGTGCAGGAAAAAGACAATTTCAATGCATTTCACAACTTCTACGCCATCTTTTCCTGCAATTTGGTCCCGTAAGTGACCTTTGCGCAAAGTTGGTATAGTAAAAACATCACAGCACTTAGGAGGTGCGCTATGGTCAAAAAATTAGGCGGTATGTACCGCAACATCCGCGTTGTCAATGGCAACACCAGTGTCATCGTCAAGGCTGTCGTTCCGACTCCTCTCGATGCAATGAAGGCAAAAAAGATTTGCGAGTTGAATGGATGGGAGATGACTCCCGATGCTTTTGGCAATCTGACTGTTACCACAACGATGACCTTCAACGCAAACCGCATGACTGACAGAACCTTGATGGACTCATACATTGGGTTTGCCGAAAAGGTTGCATCCGCTCTGGTTGGCTACAAGAACCGTTATCTGATGGCTGGTGTCTTGTCTTACGATGCCGCTGTTTAAGGAGAGGAAAGTCGCTATGGATATCAAATCACCGAATGAACGAGCTCAGCACATCGCAGGGATGGCTTACCGTCACATTTACATACCTTCCGAAGAAGGCAAACGCGTCGAAGTGCTGCTTGACAAAATGTTTCTGCCACAGAATGCGTACTGCTATGCCATGTTTCCGAAATGGTTCGCGGATTCCAAGGTAAAGACAAATGAAGCAGACCGCGTACGATATATCATGGGTCAGCTTTGCGCGTACCTGCATCATTTTTACGACAAACCCAGCGTTGAAGATTTTGAGAAAGGCTTTGACTACAGTAATATAGTCAAGTTTCAGCGCCATTGCGAGAACGCACTAAATTCTGTGCTTGACCCCAAAGATGATGGCTCTATTTATCAAGATGGTGTTCACGGCACACACGAAGAGTTCCTGCTCATCTGCGAGTTCTACAGCAAAAACTACATCGACATTGATGTACGCTGCGCCAATGTAACGGCATCTTCTCCAGCTGGAATCATCAAGGATTGTTATATCCATGCCGTCCAGAAGCGCTTTGGTGTGTCTCCGATTGCTGCCAAACGTCTGTGGAGCAATAACCAACGCAATAAGACCTACCTGCTCAACACCATTCACGGTCTTGCTTAATTTATGTTACATAGCACATTCGTGCTTTGTATAATAGTTCGTCCCATTTCACACCTATTTTATCAAGCTCTAAGGAGGAGCTACATTATGCGTAAAGACCATCTTATCACAAACCTCATCGGCATATCCTTCTTCTCTTTCATCGCAGCACTCGTTCTCGCTATCGTGTTTGCTGCGATTCGCGGAATCATCGGCGTGGTCGTTCCTGAAACCGCTACTGTTATGGTGGTTTTCAACGGTCTCATCTCGTTCTGCGGAGGTGCCATGTCGTTCTTCGTCATCGCCATGTTCGCATCCATTCTTTACGGAAAGATTTGCGTGGACAACTCTACAATGGGTGATTTCGTGCGACTGCCGAAGTCGTCAACCGTTTCCTCAACACTAACACGCATTGCGTTGGCAGGAATCATCCTCTGTGCTGCCGGATTTCTTCTCAACGTCGTTGGGACGTCTTCTGTGGTCGTGTTCTTGAAACTGACTAACGGTCTGGTTACACACGAGGCGTTTTTGCAGAAGCTCGGCCATTTCACCACGATTTTGTCGCACTTCTGCAAGGTCAGCTTTGCGGTCTCTGTACTGCTTGGTTTTGCTGCACGCAAAATTGAATACTAATTACTAATTGCCGCCGCTCGACTTTACAAGCCGGGCGGCTTTTTCTGTTGACACTACTTGCGAATTGCATAGAATGGGGATTGTACGATAGATAGCATATTCACACATCGTTATGTGTCGTACGAATTAACAATTTTGAACCCCACGGCGAGCCGTTCACTATCACAGTGAGCGGCTTTTTCTGTAAAAATCAAACTTCTATAAAAATGAAAGGAGATACGACATGCGTATCATCAAGCGTTCCGGTGAGGAACAAGAATTCAACCCGCAAAAAATCAGTGTTGCCATTGGAAAAGCCAACGACAGCGTACCTAAAGCAAAACAGTTTCCGAAGAATTACATCCCTGCCTATACTGCACAGACTGTGGCTGCATGTGAAAACCTCGGTCACACGCCCACCGTGCAGGAAGTACAGGACATTGTGGAAGATGTCTTGATGGACAGCGGTCACCACGAGGTCGCACGCTCCTACATCAAGTATCGCTACACTCACGATGCAATGCGCCAGCACAATACCACAGATGACAAGATTCTTGCCCTCATCGAATACAGAAACGAAGAGGTCAAGCAGGAAAACTCGAACAAGAATCCACAGGTGGTGTCGGTGCAGCGCGACTATATGGCCGGTGAAGTCAGTAAAGATTTGACCATGCGTATGCTGCTGCCGAAGGACATCGTAGAAGCTCACAACGCGGGCATCATCCATTTCCACGATGCTGATTACTATGCCCAACATATGCACAACTGCGACCTGCTCAACCTCGATGACATGCTGCAAAACGGTACAGTGATTTCCGGCACTCTGATTGAGCACCCGCATCGGTTCTCTACCGCTTGCAACATTGCCACGCAGATTATCGCACAGGTGGCCTCCTGCCAGTACGGTGGTCAGAGCATCAGCTTGACCCATCTTGCCAAATTTGTTGATGTCAGCCGTAAAGCCATCTGCAAAGAGGTCGACAAGGAAAACGCTGAGCTGCATCTGAACCTTACGGAGTATCAGCGCAACCAAATCGTTGACGGTCGTCTTCGCAAAGAGGTCCGCGCCGGTATCCAGACGATTCAGTATCAGGTCATCACTCTGATGACCACCAACGGGCAGGCTCCGTTCATCACGGTGTTCATGTACCTGAACGAAGCAGGGAAGGACGAGGTTCTGAAGCACGACCTCGCTTTGTGCATCGAAGAAATGCTTCGTCAGCGCTACGAAGGCGTAAAGAACGAGGTCGGCGTGTATATCACTCCGGCGTTCCCGAAGCTCATCTACGTTCTGGAGGACGATAACATTCAGGAGGGGCAACCTTTCTTCTACCTCACGAAGATGGCAGCAAAATGTACCGCTCGCCGTATGGTTCCTGATTATATCAGTGAAAAGAAAATGCGCGAGTACAAATTGTCCAAAGGCGAAACAGAAGGAAACGGCGATGTGTATACCTGCATGGGATGCCGCAGCTTCCTGACTCCGGACCGTTCCGGCAATGGCTGGGACAATATCGCCAATGCCAAAAACTATGATGGCAAGCCGAAGTATTACGGACGCTTCAATCAAGGTGTTGTTACTATCAACCTCGTTGATGTGGCGTTGTCTGCCAACAAGGATGAAGAAGCATTCTGGCGCATCTTCGATGAGCGCTTGGAGCTTTGCCACCGTGCGCTGCAGTGCCGTCACAAGCGTCTGAAGGGGACTCTATCCGATGTCGCGCCTATCCTGTGGCAGTATGGTGCTTTGGCTCGTCTGAAGAAAGGCGAGACCATTGACAAACTGCTCTACAACGGCTATTCTACTATTAGCCTTGGTTACGCAGGTCTGTACGAGTGCTGCATGGCAATGTACGGCAAGAGCCACACTGACCCTGCCGTGAAGCCTTTTGCCTTGAAGGTTATGCAGCATATGAACGACAAGTGCAATGAGTGGAAGGCAGCCGAAAACATCGACTACTCTCTGGCACGCCGCTGGAGTCCACGACCTACAAGTTCGCCAAGTGCTTGCAGAAGCGCTTCGGTATCATCAAGGATGTTACCGACCACGAGTACATCACCAACTCCTACCACGTCAATGTGCGGGAGAAGATTGATGCGTTCAGCAAGCTGGCGTTCGAGAGCGAATTCCAGAAACTGTCTCCGGGCGGTGCAATCAGCTATATCGAGGTTCCCAATATGCAGGATAACCTCGAAGCTGTTATCGCCGTCATGCAGTTCATCTACGACCACATCATGTACGCAGAGTTGAACACCAAGAGCGACTACTGCCAGGTATGCGGATACGATGGCGAAATTCAGATTGTGAAGGATAACGGCAAGCTCGTTTGGGAATGCCCGCATTGCCACAACCGTGACCAGCACAAAATGAATGTCGCCCGCCGCACCTGCGGCTACATCGGAACGCAATACTGGAATCAGGGTCGTACGCAGGAAATCGCTGAGCGCGTTACACACCTGTAACAACCATTAGTTGTATTTATACCATCTAAAATCGCCGTTCTCCCATTTGGGAGGGCGGCTTTTTCTTTTTGTTTTATCGGTAAAATAATTGATTTTGTACATCTGTATATCTTGTTTTTGCCGATAGCACTGTGCATTTCGTCGCAAAATCGTCATTTGCCATTTATAGTCAAGACTCTATCGGCAACTTCCTTATATGTAGCTGCAAGAAAAACAGCGCCGCATCTTTACAACCGTTTTACAACTGCGATTTGCAAAACATGCTTACTTTGTTGCAAAAATGTGCCCTCCACATGGGGGTAATATAGGAGCAACATTTAGACTCTTGCTCCAAATTGCGACTTGCATACAATTTTAGAAAAGGAGGCTTCCCATGAAAGTCAATGTAATGTACCGTGCCCAGTGCCTTGCTGCATATTTAGGGTACGGACCGGATTTTGATGCTGAAAGCATCACAGAGCCAACACTCATCATCTCGATTTCCAGCACAGACGACCAGATTCCTCTCATCTTGAAAAGCGGAGAAAATAAGATGGTCGCTCATGTAGAATTTCTCATGTTCGATGATATTGACACCTCCGAATCTGTCGGTGGTTTAAAACCTATGTCAAAGAACGATGCCAGACGTATTGTTGATACTTTCCTGCATTATAGTGATACAGTTTCCCAGATTATCGTTCATTGTGATGCAGGATATTCCAGAAGTCCAGCAGTTGCTGCGGCTTTGACCAAAGCATTAGGGGAGAGTGACGACCAATATTTTTGACATGGCTATTGCCCCAATATGCATGTTTACAACAATGTGCTCAAAGAACTGGCGAGTCGTGGACTACTAAATTAGTTGCTGAAATGTGCGAATTGCGTAAGATGAAAAATATAAGTTGTGTTAGGCAACTGAAAATCAAAAGTCACAAAAAAGGAGTATGCCCTATGAAAATTGTTCGCCGTTTTCTCCCTGTGCTGTTTATTACATCAGCCGCAGCTTTCATGCTGACAGGATGTGCAAAAACAGTCGATTTGCTGCAAAAAGTCACGCCGCTCCATGGCAATGCTCATGTTGGAAACCGCGGCATATACCTTTTTGTGGTATTTCTGTGCAAAATACAAGACCTGCTTTACAGTGTCTTTTTCCAGATCAAGCTCAATGGCAATGCCATCGCAGTCCTTAAAAATTTCATCGCCTTTTTCGGCCAGCAGGTCGGTCAGGGGATTGGTGTCCGGCCGCTTGGAGATGGCGGCAGTTACATCACCCCTGTTGTCAAAGATGGCCA
>OIEI01000750.1_pt1 | contig 10585 bp, 10 predicted proteins | sample 1581781 | NCBI WGS metagenome assembly OIEI01 (sample SAMN01760935, study PRJEB22395) | human gut metagenome | reverse complement strand
CTATAAAGTATATAAAACAGATGGAACAATTATAGAATTGTATAATCCAGAGGATTTACCGACTAGCCAGGAGATTTCTTATATTGAAGAACCATTTGTAACAGCAAATATATTAACACCAAAAGATTATGTTGGAAACATTATGGAATTATGCCAAAGAAGAAGAGGCATATATATTGATATGAAATATTTAGATGAAAACAGAGTAACTTTAATTTATGAAATGCCTTTGAATGAAATAATATATGATTTTTTTGATAATCTAAAATCAAAAACAAAAGGATATGCATCTTTAGATTATGAATTTAAGGAATATAAAAAATCAAATTTAGTAAAATTAGATATTTATATAAATGGAGAAAAAGTAGATGCATTAAGTTTTATTGTTCATAAAGATAGTAGTTATGAAAGAGGAAAGAAAATGGTAGAAAAATTAAAAACAGTTATACCAAGAAAATTATTCAAAATACCTATTCAAGCAGCTATTGGAGGACAAGTTATAGCAAGAGAAACAATTTCAGCAATGAGAAAAGATGTGTTAGCTAAATGCTATGGTGGAGATATTACAAGAAAGAAAAAATTATTAGAAAAACAAAAAAGAGGAAAAAAGAGAATGAGACAAATAGGAAATGTAGAAATGCCACAAGAAGCCTTTTTTCAGTTCTAAAATTAGATAATGAATATGACTATTTAGCTGAGAACAAAGCTATAGAAGAAATAAATCACTCCGTCCGGCAACAAATCGAAGAATTGAAAAGGCAACAGGAAAAAGAAGCCCACACTACCGAAATCAAAATCAAAGAAACCCTTTAAAAGCAAAAGAGCTGCCGCACCAAAGGTGTAGCAGCTCTTTTTCCGTTAAAAGAACGCATCTGCCATCGAAAGCAACTGGTTCATTTGTTCGTTGTCCGGCGTTGTCGGTACTTCTGCCGTGTGAGAAGCTGCCGGAGCAGATTGCGCTTGTCGATATGCGGGAGGAGGCGGAACGATGAAGTTTTGCCCTTGCGCGGGCGGAGCAGGATACTGAATCGTCTCCACGGTAGATGGTGCTTGAACAGGCTGCATCGGCTGTGAAGGAGTAGCTACTGTCAGGTTATGGCTATCCAGAACGGATTCCATCGTCTCTTGTACGATGCGACGAACATCCATTTCGGTAAGTCCCACACTTATACCGCTCTGCGTTGGCATTGCAGCAGGCATAGGGGCAACTGTTTTGAGAGAGTCCAGCAGTGCATCAACTACAATAGGCGTTCTCTTGCCATATCCTGCATTCTTCAAGATGTCGTACGCCGCTTTCTGCCGAGGGTCCGTTACATCGAACATCAAAGGCAAGCGCATCTGATTGGGATTCAATTTTGGCAAGGTACTTCACCTCGCATTCAACGATTTTCCGCAGCCAGCCTACTCTCCGCCATCATTCGGAAGCCGATTGCATTGGCGCGGGGGTCTTCAATGAACAGGTAATCATCACGACCCAGCTCGCACTCAATGACGGGGCGCATCAGAGCAGAGCCGCCGCCGATGAAGACAGGATAGGAAAGTACAAGGTCCACACCTTTCTCTTTCAGCGTACGGATAAGAGTCCGTGCATAGGTCTGTGCCGTTCCATGTACGAGGTCGTTGATATCCTTGCCGGGGTTATAGCCGCGACGCAGGATATTGTCGATACTATAGTCGTCCATGTCAAGCTGATACCGATTACGAACCGCACGCTGGACTTCATCGTACATCTTGATGACACCGTTGTTGAAGCTTTCGCAGAAGGACATATCGACCTGTCCACCGCGAGCAAATTTAACAACATCTGTCGTATAGCCACCAATATCAATGATATAGGTGTAGGCTTCTGGACGCGCCATGATTTTCGTCATGTACGGAGCGATAGCTGCAACACCCTGCGGGAACACCATGACGCGCTCAACTTTGATGTCGAAAGAGATGCCGTTGTAGGTGAAGTTCACCTGACGACCCTCTCGACTAAAGTAGGTCTGATATTTAGGTGCAAGGTCATGGATATGTGTAGGCGGTAGACCCATTGCAAGGCAAATATCCTGTTTGATAGCTTTTTGGCCGGGACGAATCATGCCGATTGCTTGAAATTCCTTTGCGATGGCAAAAAGAGTCAGAATGTAGTAAGATTCGTCAGAGGTCTTATCGTACATATACGGCACACGCGACTGAGTCAGTGTGTAGTAACTCCCTGCATAATAGAGGGTGTCAGCCTTGACTGCCGGAGGGAATGCTCCATGGCAGACGAGACCGGAGTTGAAAGGCTCCGTATGAGGAGTCTTGATATTTTTGTTGCCGGTATCCACCGCAACGACCATAAGATTCGACATGATTTGATTCTCCTCTTTTCCTTTTACACACGAGGTTTGATAAAGCAGTTGACGGTGGATGCAGTCAACTGAGCATATTCACTCTTAACGGGCGATGTGACGAAACGAACGCTCACAGAAGTCATGGTATTCCACGCCATATCAATATAGCGGCGGCATACCTCAGACCGACCATTGAGCAGACGGCTGGCGTTTTCGCTCATGTACTGGGCTACTCGTGCATCCGTGTAGATGACGACATCGTGAACGCCATGCTCTTTAAGGGCATTGAACATCTCAATGGCTCCATTCAGGACATGCTCCACTTCGTTTGGTGCGGTGCTGCGCTTAGTGAGAAGCACTGCATCACTCCCCATATCAATGCACAGACCATAAGCCGCTGCTTTCGTAGCTGCATCATAGCAAGATGCAAAGAACACATTTGCTTCTTCCGCAACGATTGTACGGGGAGTCTCTCCGACATCCTTAACGGTTCCGGCAAACTGAGGACCACCCATACCAACCGGCCACTGCGCATTGTGGGTGGAAGCTTCCTGCTGTTCCGATACGGAGACAGGCTCACCTACCGGTTCTTGATGGGTAGGAACCTCAAGATTCTCAACAGGCTGTTCAGGTACGGTCTTCTCGATAATAGGTGCAGCAGCCTTGTGATGCACAGGTTCCATAGAAGGCATAACGGGCTGCGCCGGAGCAGTCTGCTCAGATTTTGGCTGTACAGTTGGTTGCACCGGTGCCGCTGGGATGTTAGGCTTCGGTTTCGGTGCAGTCTTGTGCTGCATCATTGCCATTGCAAAGCCGTCGTAAATCTCGGCCTTTTTAGGCTGAGGAGGCGGTGTAGGCTTTGCCGTGGCTTGCGCGGGTGCAGGCGTAGGAGCAGGTTTCTGCTCTGCTTTGGACGGCTGTGCGGTAGGATGTGCAGCGACCGGCGGTTTGAGAGCAAATGCAGATTGTCTCTGTGTAGGCTGATTTTGCTTTACGGGGACACGGACATTCTGAGATACAGGTGCAGTCGGTACTTTTGCAGACTGCCCAGCAGATTTCTGAACAGGTGGCTGCGGTTTTGCAGCGGGCTTTGCTACAGGAACTTGCACAGCGGGAGTGGCAGTGGCAGTTGGTTTAGGAGCAGGCTTTTGTTCGGAAGGCTGCGGGACCTTTGGCACAGCACTTTGCTGCTGAGTCTGGGAAACATTCTGCCGAGGAGCTTGCTGTTGCGGCTGCTTCTCCTGCTTTACCTTTTTGTGTGGGCGTTTAAACATGTTTTGGACAAAGGGATTGCTGTCTGCAATTTCGTCCATTTCCTCTTCTGTCGTTGTCTCCTGAGGAGGAGGTGTTTCCGGCCTCTGATTCGGAATCATAACGATGGGTTCATCATCGTCCATGTCGTACTCTTCATCGTATACATGGTATTTTTCGACTGCAGACTCTGCTGCTTGACGTTCGCGGCGTTCCCGTTCAGCCTCTTCTTGCTTTTTCTGACGTTCGCGGTTGGTCTCAAGCGCACGGTTGGCTTTGTCATCGTCCAGCCGTGCGAAGATTTCATTCAAAGTCTTAGCCATTGATAGCATCCTCCGTAGCCACAGGAGCGGCAGAAACAGCATCGTCGTCTGCAGACAATGCAAGTTCATCATCATTCAAGATAGGATAGATAGGCTTCGATGTAATCGTCTGCTTGAAGCAAGAAGGCCACACGCAATAGTCTTTCGCATTGCAGCGCCACGGGCAGTTCCTTTCGTTGCAAGCAAGCCGAGGCTTGTCTGCTCGCATCACAACGGCAAATGCACCGCCGCGCAGCGAATGTGCCAGAGTCTTTTTGCGGTCTGCCAACTTCTCAAAGCCACGCTCTACAGCCTCCGGCGTAATGCCGAGCGTAGCAGCGATTTCATCGGTCGTGTGATTCGTCTTCTGCAGATTGTCAATCTGGTCAAGCAACCCCTTCGTCATCTTGGGATGCATGCGATATGACTGGATTTCATCCATAATGATTCCTCCTTCTTTTACCGTGCGCGGCGCTTCAAGCGCTTGGCGTACAGGTCTTTCTTTTTCCACGGCGTATCATACGCCTGAATATTGTACTCGGCAAATTTCATCTTCTTGAGCATCACCTGCATCTCGGCATCCTCTTTCTGTGCGAAGAGGCAGATGGTTTCCGGGGCAAACATGCTGATAAGGTAGTCCAGCATACCGGTGGCAATTCCCCGATTCCGATGACCGGACTCCACATCCACGCGGTCAATGTACAGGTGCGTAGTAATGGGCAAGACCATCGCCACATTGTCTCGCGACTGCATATCGCACAGTCGGCTCTCGTTCATGTTGTGCTGGCACAGCCAGTTGATAGCAAGCTGCTTTGCCGGGAGCGGATTGTCCTCCGCCCACATCAGCTCGGAAGGAGCAACAGACTGAGTCGGGACCTGCAGGATATGCGCATTCATGGTCCCTACTTCTTTCAGGCCGTCCATCGCCTTGCAGACGATTTCCGTATCAGACAGCAGATGCTGCTTACCATACTGCTGCCCACGGTCCTCATAAATAGCACTGTTGACGCTTGCGCGAACAACGATAGGGGTAAAAGTCTTGTCGATAATCGTAATCTTCTTTTCCATTGTGGTTCCTCCTTCCCTATCACTCGCAGCGGAACTTGTGTTTCGAGCCATCGAATGTCACAACCATTGACGGACGGGTTCCGCCGCAGACCTTCGCCGAGCTGCTCTGACCGTAGCTTGCGTAGGACGGCAGCAAAGAGTTGACGAACTTGACGCGCTCCGGCAGAAACTTGATTTTCACACCGGGCTGGAGATAGATGTTTTCCTGAAACCACTTAGAGTCCGTGGAAACAGGCAGGAGCATAACAACTGTCGTGCCCTTCTTTTTGGCTTCCTTTGCGGCTTTCTGTACCCAACGGCGAAGATTCCCGCGTCCACTCGGCGGGCAGCAGAATACCGTGTGACCCTTCCAGTCCTGTGCAAGACCATCTTCCTTTACAGTGAAGAACTTCTTGCATTTGGCGTTTTCGGGGCGGGCACAAGCATCGAGAGTAAAATGGTATTTACTGTCCAGTTCTTTGAACAACTCGTCGGGAGTTTCCCACTCACCGGCAATAGAGCGGCTGACGGCAGAGCTGACGCTTTTGGTAGACTTGTCGTTCATACGACATCCTCCTTTGTGATTTTTGAATTGTGTGAATGTGATTTTGTAAAATTGTATTTTTTGCAACGCTGTTTTAAGGTAAAAAAGAACGGAGCCGCAAATTCTTGTACTTGCAGCGTCCTTTTTACTCTCTATTTTCATAATACGCAATTCGCACATTTACGCAACAATAAATTGTGGAATTTACAACCAATTCACAATTTATTTTTTAGTGGAAACGTACAAAAGATGTTACCGTGTAGGATTCAAGGCACCTTCTTTGCCTTCGTCGACTTGCCAGTTTGGGTCTCCGCTGTGAGAATACAGGTTGATGTTTGCCTGAAAAGACGCAAGGTCTTTACCAACGAAATATACTTGATACTCCCCTTTTGGCAGGTTCAACTTTTCGCAAGCGTCTGCTGTATATTCAACTTCAACAGTCTCGGTATCTGTATTTACAAACAGGAGCTTGCACTCCCCTTCATCACACTGAAACTTCTCCAGAATTTCGATTTCGGAGTTTTCATCGGACACGGTAAATGAGAAAACCTTCTTAGCACCAATAAAACCCTCTCCGCCCGCAACAAACGCCATTGATGCGCCCTGTACAGAACTATCCTCTGCCCAGTCGGTAGCAACATAGGCTGTATGGCCGCTTGTTACTCTCTCTGTGTCATCGTACATCTTTTCCACATCCGTCATACCCGTCAATGTACAGCCGGACAACATGACGGCACATACCGTCACAAACAATAGTGCAAACTTTTTTCGCATGGGGTCTCCTTCTGTGTATATACAAAATTAGCTTAACACGTTCTATGCGTTTAATTATCCGCAGTTCGCAATTATCTGCAACAACTTTGGTGCAATAGTCACTGAAAATTAACAAATTTATGGTATAATATAAAAATGAAGAATCCAAAGTGCAATTTTAAGGAGGAACGAATGAGCAATACAGCAACATACAGCCTCAGCGCTTTGCAGGAATGTAGAAAGATGATTCGCAAAACGCATTGGAGCGCAAGGAAAAAACGCGACCACATTGTTTGCTGCGGCGAAGTGCGAGATTTGTACGCTAAATGCCAAGTGTTGCTGAACAGTTTCCTTTTTAACCCTGATTATTCTCCTGCTTGTGACTATCTCTTGATGGTAACTGGGCAGAAAGCGACAAAAAAAGAGTTAGACATTCAGCTTAAAGCCTGCAAACAGTTTGCGGTATACCAACTTGACATGATTGACAAAGGCATTGCAGACGGTGTTCTAAATAGCAAGCCCTAAAAACAAAGAAGCTGCCCTCCAATTAAGGAGAACAGCTTCTTTTTATTTGGATTCTGTACCGAAGACGATGTCGTAGATACCGGGGATGTCGTAGGGACTGACGACACGCGGCGCAGGCACACCTTCCTTAGTCTGGCGGAACTTACCAGGCTCATCCGAGACAATGACACTCGCCTGCTCCCACTCGTTGTCCTTGAGGAACTTCGCGTAACGCATACCGAGCATTTCCTTGATGGAAAGGCTCTTCAACTGCATCGCATAGGAGCAGATATCCACGGTAGGAGCGTAGTCCGTCACTACATTCCGGCAAGCAACACGCACCTGCGCAATAGATTTGTCAACCGTAACGACCTCACGGTTCAACAGGTCAATGACGACCATGATAATCTGACCGGCATCAGTAGTCAGAGCAAAACGGTCTTTCACCGTTGCGGGCTCAAATTGCTCGCCGGTCTCGCCATCACGGACCATTACACCGCAGAACGCCGCGTCCATCTCGGAGAACTTCTCGCCGGAATAGGAATTAACGACCAGTGCCGCGTAACGGATGCCGTTCTGCAAGCACTTCTTGATGTCGAAATCCACATACTCAACTGCGCCATGAAGACCGCTGCACCGCCTATCTCCGGAATGAATTGCACCAAGCCGTTCGTTCTTCGGTTCTCCGTAAAAAACGAAGTTGGCTTCCTTTTCGCCGTAGAACACGACAGAGAGGTCGAGGTCGATGCCATCCCAGAGGTCTGCACCATCATTGCCCTTCCAATACAGGAAAGCACGCAGCACATTACCATCCGGTAACTGAGTGCGAGAACCACAAGCCGTGGCCCGCATAGCAGAAGAAATCTGACGCGGGTTGTCGGGAAAAATCAGCTTGTTGCAATGACATGCGGGGTCGATATAGATACTCTTCGGCTCGGTATCTTCCGCCCGCAGGCCCTGCCATAGCTGGTTGAAGATGTCACGGGCAACACGGTTGCACATAACATCAGATATAGGCTCAATTTCCCTATCCAGCGCCGCACTGCCCGCACCATTCGCTTTGCCGGTAGCAAGCTGCACAGGGTTATTGCGGTTGCGGAAGTGGTTGATAAGCTGCACAAGAACACGAGGCGAAACATTCTTGCAGACCGAGATGAAACGGAAGAGAACATCTTCCATCTGGTGCTCATCAGAGCAGTTGCGCAGAGCAAAGTCCAGATAGCGGGCAAACACACCGGGACGCAGCATAAGATGCGCAGTCAGCACATCCACATTAACAGGCTTCTTCAGAAGCTCCTGCAGCTTGGAGTTGTAGGTTTCGATATGAACGCCGTTGCGAACTTTATCGAAGATAGCCTTGTTTTCGGGAAAAACCTTACCGTACTCGCCCGGATGCAGTTTCTCGCCAAGGCGCTTGAACTCTTCGGGACGCAGAGCAAATCCTTCGTTCTTCTCCACATGCTCCAACAGATACAGCAGTTCACGACGCTCAGAGCGCTTGAAGCTGCGGAAACGCGGAGGCTTTACAAGGCTCACATCCTGCCCGCTCATAGCGGCAGCAAGACGCAGTACATCTGTAGAACTGTTGAAGTCAAGGAAGCACTGCTGGCTGCGCCAATCGGGACGGTTGATGATAAAGGAGGCATACAGTGCGAGGTTCTCCTTGCAAGTGATATGCTTATCCTTCATCATGCCCATAAGATGATTGAGGAAATCTTCCCCGCCGTGCGTCAACAGGGCGATGACAGTGTTCTGCTCATCGGGAGACAACGGGCTGTTGCTTGTGATGCTCTGGACAACATAGCGGTAGATTTCTTCCTCGTCACAAGCCGGAATCTGCTTGGCAGCGGGCAAATGTTCACGGTCAAGTGCTTTGCAGAACTTAGACGGGTCGAAATCCGGCTGCCACTGACCGAGTGTCAGGTAGTTAAGCAGGTTGACAATATACAGGTCGACAAGGTTTGCTTCCATCGCATCGTCTGGGAAATTCGGCCAGATGGGAGAAGTCTTGGAGATAGCCTTGGCGTCCTCCATAACCAAATCGTACAGAGCGGACCACGCTTCGAGGAAGGCAGCGTGCGTCGCATTGCAGAAAGCCATAAAGAGGTCGTACGACATCGTGTAGCCATACTCAATCAGCTTCATGTTGGCGGAGCATACATACCGCTTCTCAACGACATGTTCCCCTTCTTTTGCGGGTGCGGGCGGAACGATTCCGCGATGATGCAGAAAAGTAATGCGGTTGAAATCCTTAACAGTCAGCATACAAACCTCCTGACAAAACAAAAAAATCCCGCGCCGAGAAGATTCTCGACACGGGTTTAAGACACACTAAGGATGCGGAGAGCATATTCACTACAGTGTTTGAAGTCAGCCATCCGGTCACAATGCCGGTGGCTGGCTTCATAATTTCTTTTCAAAAGAAGGAAGTGAACATATAGCCGCATTGTTATGCGCTTACAATACCGTGACGGAGAGCAAAACCACTACTTACAAGCTAGAAAGAAGGAAGTGGTTTTATAGCCATACACAGTGGCTCAAGATATTGGATGTTTGCTATATCTTGGGCTGGTAACTGTATTATACCACAATATATAGTGCTTTGCAAGGTGGCGAGCACAAAAATTTGTGGCGTTTTTGTTAATTATCCGTTCGTACATTTAAGGAAGTAAAATACATACATCAATTTGTCTTTTACAAAAAATTGTGTACAATGAACAATTATACTTTCGGAATCTTACGAATAAGGCAACAAAATAGCGGCCCTGTCTCCACTGCTGGAGGCAAGACCGCTGTATCTATGATAAGCGCTGTTAAGGTGAACAACACATTTTAATTAAAACAGCGAAAGCTGCTCGTTGCTATCGTTCTTTTTGGATTCAGCAACGGGAACATCTTTGCTGCGTTTTGCTTTGCGTTTCGAGGCATGGTGTTCTTTGTCATCCTCTACTTCGACCAAATCATACGGAGCTGCTACAACAACCCGAACATTCTTGTCCGTTTCATCTACTGCATGCTCCAGAATCGGCTTGAGCTTTCTCCATTGCCATTCCTGCAGGTCAATACCCAGCTCAGCAACGATAATGGTTGCATTTGCCTGTTGTGCTTTCAGAACAACCTGAAGAAGGCAGCCGTACAGATAGCCATAATGAACATTGCTCTTGAACTTATCAAACTCCTTTGTGCGGCAAATCATATCTGCCACTAAAGTGTTTTCGTCCTTTCCTTTGCAATACAGAACATGTCCGATATGTAGCTGCTGTTCATTGGCTTTTTCTAAGTAGCGTTCCTTTGCATCAGGGAATCGTGCCGCGAATTTTTCAAGGCATGTTCCATCCCAAACGCCATCATTGCTACACAAGCAGCAGATGATTTTACGTCCGGGGACACTAGCAGGACGCAAATGTTGTTTGTATTCTACCGCCATCTAAACCACCTTAATCCAGATGACGAATATAAGAGATGTCGTAACCGAGGTTTTCCTTCACGAGCTTGCGCATAAGGTTTGCGCCATAGCTCTGAACGTTAACGCTCTGTTCGGCAATGGGCATCAGAATTTCCAAGTGATATGTGCCCTTACCGCTGCTGCGCAGCAGGTCGAATTTGCGAGCGAGCTCGGTGCCGGGGGTCGGAATCCAGTTGAGCCAACCGCAGTCGAACATCTGAGCTTCATTCACATGCGTATTCTGTTCTGCGAGAATTGCCTCGTGATGTTCAGGCTTCTGCAAGAGAGCGTTGATATCATCGCAGACCTTCTTGATTTCTGCCTGCAGATTTTTGAGTCCTTCTTCACCGAGCGCACGAGCCTCACGAGCCAAACGCATCTTCTCGGCAATCGCATGGTTGATGTTTTCGTGCATCGC
>OIEI01000745.1_pt1 | contig 10673 bp, 8 predicted proteins | sample 1581781 | NCBI WGS metagenome assembly OIEI01 (sample SAMN01760935, study PRJEB22395) | human gut metagenome | reverse complement strand
GGTGATATTACGCTTCTTCGCTTCCTTAACGGACTCGAGCGACAGCTCCATCGCGCTTTTGAGTGAAGAAAGCGGATACTTTGCTGTACTCTTCATCCTCTCGTTTGAAATTGACCTCTGTGGAGTATTCTCCAATCGATACTTGGTGCGTGACTTTGCGGCGTCCTCGATAATCTTCGACATGGGCGTCGACGGCCTGTTCTTGCAATGATTTTGTGAGTGTAAACATATTCAAGCGTATTTGGCCATTGACATCTTGAACATCACGCTCATAAATCCAATCGATCATCTCAGCAATCAGGTTCAGGTCATTTGCCTTCTTGGTCTGTTCTGCGGAAAATGCCTCCCGCGCCAAATCCACTTCACCTTCATACCGAATGACCAGCTCATTGTACGCGATTTCATCATAAACATCTTTCTCTGCCTGATTCGGTGTAGCAATCAGTTCGTCAATATAACCTTTTAAGAAGGTGTTTCTCTGCTCAGCGGGAACATTAACTGTCTGTAAAATAAACTCAAGGATGCTGATATTATTTTTGGCTTGCATCATAATATCTGACAGGGCGTCAAATTCTGTGCAATACTTTCTGAGCATAGAATACTCCAGTTGGTCAGACGGCTGCATACGTCTGATATACTGGCGAATTTGCCCGACAATATCAGCTTCATCATAGCCGGAGGCTTTCATATTAGAATCGATGACCTTTTTAATGAAAGAGAAGATTTCATTTTTAGTAGAGTCGTCGACATTGTCTGCCAGAGTTTTGCTCACCAAAGAAAACAGCATCAGGAAGGTCCTTTGATCGCTGCCCTTAAGGTCGCATTCTTGGTATGTATAGAACCACTTTAGGGCTGCTTCGTCACGGCCCATCCGCAGATTAAACAGCATATAGAAAATGGCACTATCTTTCTTGTCGAGTCTGACTGCACGCGCCAAGGCTCGATCAGAGAGTTCGCGGTCATTATTCTTCCATGCCATAATGCTGATCAGGACACATGTCAGCCAGTAATCAGGAGTCTGAAGGTGCTGTACTTCGACGGACTTGGTGATAGTTTTATCGCTAACCATAGTAACATCTAAATTGTCCATCATTCCTTGAACAATTTTTCTTACAGTCCTGTAGTTTGCAAAGTCATAATACTTTTTGTTGTTTGCAGCACGGATCTTTTTGTTGGCCAACTCCATTTGCTTGAAGCGGACATACATTCTTTCAATCTCGCCCTGCACCTCAATGGCATCAATTACTCTTTGATGCGAGGAAGTCATCGTCCCGTTACAATTGTCAAGGGTACCTCTGATCTTATCGTTATAATCTTCAAGATCTCTATGTGCGCGGTTCACACCTTGTTCTACAGTGGAGAGTTCTCCACGGAGTTCCGCATTAACTCGCTCAGCCTGCCTTAGCTCACCTTGGAGCTGATTGAGCTTGCTCTGCAAATCATAATTGCTCATCGGCTTTTCCTCCTGCTATGTTTGATGCTGCAACAGCTCGTTCTGAACCCCACTTGCGTATTTTTTCAACCATATCGGGATTATTCTTGGAGATCGGAACAACATTCTCAAAACACTTAAGTAATAGTTGAGGGGTAATTACAGCTTGCCCCTCTATAAGCGCTGACTGGGCTACTTCTTTGATTGCATATTCCATATCAGAGTAAGAAAATCCATCTGAAGCTGCAATCAGTTGGCATATATCTTTTTCTGATAAATGAATGTGTAGGGAACGCCCCACATATTGTGTGATGGCTGCTCTTCGTTCGGAACAATTCGGAAGATCGATAAAGAATATTTCTGAAAAGCGGCCTTTTCTGAATAGTTCAAAAGGTAGCAGCGAGACATCATTTGCGGTTGCAACAAGGAATACTCTGCTCCTCGATTCTTGTAACCAGAACAAGAACTGTCCCAAAACACGCTTGCCTATGTCATTTCCAGAATCAGAAACAGAAAGAGATTTTTCAATCTCGTCAATCCAAACAACACAAGGGGATACATTGTCTATGAACTGCAAAGACTCTTTCATTTTCTTTTCGCTCTCGCCAACCCATTTGTCATAGACAGATCCAATGTCAAATCGGAACAAGGGGAGATTCCATTCTTTAGCCACCATTTTTGCTGAAAGAGACTTACCACAGCCAGGAACTCCGGCAAGAAGAATACCTTTCGGAGTATCCAGGTCTCTTTCCGTTAAGGCGGCATCAGAAGCGAAGAAAATCCTCTTCTTTAATTCAAGCCATTTTTTCAAAGCATCCAGGCCTGAAACCGATAAATCGTAGTCAACACGAACGGATTGGATACATGACACAGACGCATATAATTTACTTTTTTGCTCTGTGAGTGCGGCCAGGTGGGATTTGTTTAAGCAATGGTTGCTGATAAGTGTTGCAGACAGAATATTATCAATCTGTATTTCGCTAAAACCACGCATTAATGTTGCGGCCATTCGAATATCGTAGGAGTCCCAGTCTATATTGAAGCGTCCATTAAACCGCTCGACAAATGCTTCGATTTGGCTGACACGCTCTTCAACATCCGGATAATCCAGAGAAGTCAACATACCAAACTGTGCCAGTCTTGACCATACAGGATCCGCAGTGATGAGGATGAGAGTACAATTCATTTCCTTTGCCAAGTACAAGATATTTAAAACCTCTCGGCTGTAGGCATTATCCTCGCTAATCCGCTTGATATCGCCAAAGGCAAAAGTGGAGTTTCGATTCTTTCTGAAAGAAGACGCAATAAACGGAAGTGGATCACTATCTACATCTTTTGTTGTATCGCCATTCATTGTGCAAACCTGTTTAGCGTCTGTGTAATACGAAATATTTATGTTCAGTTCTGCAGTAATCTCTTTCAGGATGCGCTCAACTCTTTCTCGCTCTGGAGAGTCCACAACGATTAGCGGTGTTCTGGCACATATATAGTTTTTAATCTCAGCTTTGGTTGAAGTGTAGTTTCCCATGCGCTCATCCTTGCTTTAAAATAGTTTTATGCGTCTGATTAGAAAGAGTGCATCTTCCAAATCAGAGTTAGAAAAATCATTTGCTTGCTGTTGCAGGAAAGCAATCATGTTATCCCAAAACATCGTCATTTGTTCAGTAACAGAACGATATAATTCAGTTTTAAAACTGTTGGGCAGAAACGAAAGATTTACGAAGAATGTAGCCTTGTGGATGTCCTTTTTCAGCCGCTTGAATAGAACATCTACTTGTGCCAATTCGTTGAAAGCAATGCACTCATTCAAATCCCGCATAAAACGCTTCGTACTTTTATTTAGAACAACATTGACAGTATCTACCATTTGGCGTTCAAATGCTGCCTGCATCGTTCCGGCTCCAGCAAAAGTTCCAAGCGAAAGCACTTCAAGATCTCTGTTGTTGGATAGAGGCACTTCCTTCATACGTTCGAAACAATCAAGCCATTCCTGATATGTAGAGGGCGCTTCAGCAATCGCCCGTTCTTGGAGTCCTATCATTTCAGAAAGCTATAAGGCGGCTCAAGACTCCACTCAGGAAGCTTTTTGCTCATTTCTTTAAGCCGCTCATCAGAAATCTGAACGCCGTCTGTTGCAGGTGCAGTGAAGTTGTCACGGATACGCTGCTCCATCATCTGCTCGAACTCAAGATCCTGAGTATTCTTTTCGTTGCTCATAACATTATCTCCTTATCTATCTAATATAAAATTAAAGAAATTCAACAGTGCTGAGGAGCTCGCCCTTTTTGGCGCGCTGTTCTTCATAATAACGCCTGAATTCTGCGATTTCGTTCATTACAGCGTTCAAATTGTCAAGTGCAGCCTGAACGCGAACAGGGTAGCCCTGAATCGCTTTGAATACCCGGAAGCCGAGGAAACCAGCTGCCAGAGCTGTAACAACCAGAGAGTACAGCGTCACAAAGGCAAGACCAGCAGATGCGATGAACAGAATAGCCGCTGCAATGTTTGGCGTATTGACAAACATATTTTGAAACTTGTTGTTCTCAAAGTGATTTTTGATACTTTCGACTTGCTCTGACTGATCATTACCGTTACTGATGCCATCCCAAGTGTCGATATGTAGTTTGTACTCAGACGGAAAGGCCTCCTGCAACTTTGCATCAAACCTGTCAACAGCATTTTTGAACCACGCCTTGGTATTCTGAAAACCGAATTTGCGGACTTGTATATTGGTTTGATCATTGTCATCGTAAATAGCCCACTTCAGCATCTGCTTGCCAATGTTAAACTGAGTGTTTTCAAGTTCCTCCATGGCTTGGAATTGAGCTTCGGCTTGGGGAATGTCGCCATTATTCTCGACAATACAACGGTAATACTCCTGCTGCTTCTTTAACTCAAGCTCTTCTGCGTCGTAGTTGGAGATGAGGTTCATCAAGATAGCATCAATGCGGCTTTTGTAATTTGTATCATCCTGAGGGGCTGCATCTACATCTAAGCCTTTCACGAACTGTAAGAGGAGTTCAAACTTGGAAACATCTTTATAGGAGTTCTCTAATTCGCTGGAGTTCACGCAGAATTGCAGGATGGATTCATAACTAAACTGAACCGGAGCACTCAGATTGTTGATGTAGGTCTCATAAGCATTGAGGAGCTCGGTAGAAATCTGCTCGTTATCATTAATGATAGAGATCCACTCGTCAATCAGACTGATAACTTCCTGCTCCAATTCCTTATCTTTACCAAAGATGCCATTAAGGAAAGACTGCAGCAAAATAGCTGTCTCCTGTTGGAGCATGGTGGGATCGAGTGTCTTGAAATACTCATAAAACCACTTCTTGGCAGCATCCATACGGCCGAAACGGAGATTCATTAGGCAGAAAAACAGCGTAGTCTTGATTGCATCTTTTCTGCCGCTCTCGGCAAGGGCGTTTCTTGCTACCTCCGGGTAGTTATTCACCCATGCAGTAATTGCGATAAGGGCATAGGAGAGCCAGTATCTGGAACTGGTGATCCATAACTCTTCTGACAGTTCCTGAATGGTGCTGTTCCGAACAAGGTTAATATCAAAATCACGGACAACGCCCATAACAGTTCTGCGGATTGCAATATGGTTGCTGAACTGCTCCTTTATAATCTGGTCAATTCTCAAGATGTTCTCATGAGCGATTTGGCTTTCCTCGCCGTGCATAAGGTCGTTTTTGAACCGCTCAATATTCTCGTAGATTCTATTGGTTGTTGCCTGAATATTAGCGGTCGAAGTGCTGACATCACTGACCTTTACATCAACTCGGGATTTAAACGAGTTGATAGTCTGATCCAGGCTGTTAATCGCCTGCTGTGCGTAAGACATATCTTGCTACCTCCTGTATTAAAAGCTTGCAATTGCATTAAGCATATCGGCACTCTGGGCATCAGCCTCTTTATAAGCCTTACGCCACTGAGTCAGTTCATCCAAGGCTTGCTTCAAGAGTAGTTTGCCTTTGCGCTTCTTCTCTTTTAGAATCTTGCCCATATCCACGATTCGGCGCCAGAGCAGGAAACTACCCGCAAGTCCAACGAGAATCGCAATAGTAAGGATTACGGGGGAGAAATAGGCCAGAAGAACCAGCAGCAACACAACGGATGCGGCACACATTACAGAGTAAATCAGGACAAATTTATCTTTGAATGTGTCGCGCAGCTTGTTCTTGTCATAGTGCGCGTCCAATTTCTTTTCTGCCTCAGCAAGATCATCTTCGCCGCAAGTGAGGGTGCAATCATCGATAGTGAAAGTGTATTTTTCCTTTTCCTTTGCTCGGTAGCTTTCCACGAACTTCTCAAAGCCCTTTGCAATTGCTTCCTTCATGAAGGAAATGGAGAAACGCTTGACGGATACATCGGCCTGACTGCTATCATCTGCAAAGGCCCAGGATAGAAGCAAATCGCCGAGGTTTTTCTTTTTCTGCTGTTCGGCAAACATCGCATCGTAGTTGGCCTGTGCGATAGCAATATCGCCTCGCGCATTAATAACAGCCTCGTTATACTTGATTTTCTGAACGACCTTTAGTTCGTCATCATCATAGTCGTTAACCAAAGAGTACAAAACATTTTCGATGCGCTGGGATAAATCTTCACCCTCAGTACCCTCTGCGTTCGAGAGCGAATCATAGTATTTTGCAATTTCGGCATTCTTCTCCGCCGTGGATAGCAGACTGTGCATCTCGCTATATTCACTGCAAGTACGGCGCAGAGTGGTGTACTCCAGTTCAGACTTGTGAACATAGAGTTCCGCAAACTCAATGGCTTTCTTAGTGAACTTCTTTGCGAAGTCAACAGTCGTTACCTCAACCTGTCCAAGCATATTTTGGAAGCACTGTGCCACAATGTTTTGGAACTCCTCGTCTGAGCCAAAAGCGCCAAACAAATAGGCCTGCAGGAGGTACTGCCATTCGTCACCGAGGTCATTCATATCTGCCCGGTCAAGATAATTCACATACCATTTTTTCGCTGCCTCGATTCGATTGAATCTGAGATTAATCAGCAAGTAGAACAGGCACGAATTGAAGTAATTGACAGAAAGGCTCTTGCTCATTGCTCTCTGTGCAGCTTCAGGCTCATTGCTGGCCCAAAGCATTACTGCAGAGATACAATAGGCAAGCCAGTATTCTGTATTCTGCAAATATGCTTTTTCAACTTTTTTACGGGCATTATCACTTGAAATAATGTGAGAATCGAGTCCAACCACATAACCTAAGGATATACGACGCAGCTCATTGTAATAGGAAAATCGAGTGTGGTACTCATCGGTAAATTGAGTAACATTTTTCGACGCTGTGGAAATCTTCTTGAAAGTGAAGTATTGAGTGGTGAGTTCGTTAATTGCATCAAAAACATGCTTTGTGCTGATATCTGCTTCACCAACTTTGCCAGACAGAAAGCCCATTTGCTCATACACGGCTTTGTCCATTTCACCGCAATTTCCAATTAGAATTTTGACATTGTTGATGGACTGTTCAAGCTCATATTCCAACTGGGCATTTTCCTGGTTGACTCGATTGATGCGGTCAATTGTGGCATTGATTTCGCGGATTAACCGTTCCGCTTCTTCTCGCTCACGCTGGATTTCTTCATCAGTCACGGCGGAAAACCTCCTTTACTCTGTATTTTACTTTCGGGGAAACCCCATGGTAATCTGTTCTTTTGCCTTTTCGGGCTGTTCCCTCAGCGAAACCAAAAATGTGAATACTCCAACCCCATCCATGAATGGTGCGAGTCTTGCAATATCGGCTCCGGTATAGCCTTCGACGGAAACAGGGGTATTCGTCTCATACGTCCGATTAGCAATCCAGCTTTTCAGTTCATCCGAAATGTCGGGATGTCGAGCAAGTTTTTCGAGTGTGCGATCGGCAACAACTGCGGGCATTTTCCTTTCTTCAATCAGATATTTCCGAATGATTTCCATTAAATGCTCCTCCTTTTCGTACTTAATCTGTCCTTAAACTGTTGAGCAAAGGCTCTGGCTTCAGCCTCAACGAGTTGGTCTTGATATGCGGTGAAATCATCATCGGGACGGATGTAATTTTCAAATCCGTATTGATACTGATAGTCTTTGGCGCTTTGCGGATTCATAGCTCGCTCATGCTGGTAAGCATGCCAAAGTTCATGCGCAATTGTATCAGCAGCTTCGTTATTGTCATAGAGCATATGCTCGTTAATCTCCAAGGTGTTCGTGCCGGGAGAGTAGCCACCATAGTCACCATCAACAGGATTGTTGTAGTACACAATCTGCGGGGGATTGTCAAAACCGATGACATCCTTAACATAGTCTGCCAAGTCACTCATCGCAGCCTTTTGTTCATCGACGGAGAGATTTTCCCAAGCCCCATCCTGGAAGTTCTCGAGAGAGGAATCTAATCTGTCTACATCTGAACTGTAGTCAATGCCATCAAAATCATAACTGTCTAAGCCTGAATACACAGCATCGTAGTCGATATCTTGCGGGACATCTGCAACTACATCAGCGGCTTCAACAGTATCAGCTTCTTGCACATCAGTGGGAATATTCTGAACAGATGTATCTACTGTATCTACCCCATTACCTTGCATGAGTTCAGTAAAATCGGGCTTTTGGTATGGATCAGAAAAATCACCATTGATGTTTCTTGTTAGTTCTTCCTGCATCCTTGCACGTTCTGTCATCACGATGGCTTCCATTTCCGGCCCATCTTCCATTCCCTTATCCCGAAGATCATCGCGCATGGCCTCAATGGTATCGTCAATAGCGTGATTTCCAATTTCCCATTGCTCGTTATGATCTCGGGTAAGAATTGGACCAGATGCCTCATCAACGGAATCGTCGGATGGCACTTCAGTATCAGCGTCAACCTGAATTCGACCAGATGCAATGTCATCTCGCATCTGGCGAAGGCTTTCAGAATCGTTAGCGTTTTCTATGTACCATTCCACATCGCTCTGGGTCATGTGGATAGGCTCACCAACAGTTTCAGGGAGGCCTTCTGTCTCTGTGTTGACATCCCCAATGGCATCAGCCTCATCGTTTAATAGAGTTGAATCACCATTATCGGCACTATCAGATGACGCAGAATCAAGACTGCTATCCGTCTCTGCATTCCTCGTCATAATCTCCTCCAGTGAAGCGACGGAACCATCCTCCTGAAGAATGGGAATGTCAGAGTTTGGCGTTGCCACATAGGGGTCTACCTCGTCCAGAGAGCCGCTGTCAGTTTCGGCGTTTGCTGCCATGACCTCCTCCAACGAAGCAACAGAGCCATCCTCTTGGAGAATAGGAATATCAGAATTCGGTGTCGCATGATAGAAGTCGTCATCCAGCACAGGGGCGCTGGTATCTACACTATCCGTCATAATATCAGACAAGTCGTCGACACTGCTATCCGATGTGACGTCAAAACTATCAGAATCAACGATATCAGGCCCCGTGTCGCTGAAATCGTTTCCGTCCGGAACGCAAAATTCGTCAGGCATCTCTGCTTCCTCCCTTCAAGAAATTCGGATGTTTCAGTATCATTTCATACTCGGCTTTGGTTATCCCAAAACTCTTCACAAGCAATGCTTTGCGCAGAAACTTGATTTTGATGCAGTTGCTAAGTCTTACACTGGGAGTAATCGTGGGATTGTCTTTTAGCACTTCCAATATCGGCCGATCAAGTTGAACCAGAAGTTTAACGAATGCGGTCTTGTCTGCTACATCATAGAGAAGTGTATTTACAAGTCGTGATGCAACGAAATCCGCACCAGAACGCAGCTTAAAGTCACAACCATCCTTGCACATACCGTTATGGACGCACTCACGATGGGGGATAAGGAGCTTTTGATGACTATCCCAATAGGTGGTCATTGAAGCAATTTCTGTATCTGAAATGACATCTCGAATTTCTGCGCGGTCATGCACATTGTATGTCTTGATGTGCAGGGGACTATATACACGCCCGTAGTGCAGAAGGGCCTCTCCGACTCCAAGGCGTCCGAGGAGATCATAGTCTGCCTCATTCATATTCGTGGCGGTGCTGATTGCATCTTTGTTTTCTTTTTCGACCAGTTTGAATATAACTTTTACATTCGTATTAGCTACAATGTTTCGGCCAACCTTTGTGGGGGACTGGTCAGCGATAATGATGCTTGTACCGTAAGAGCGTATCTCGGCAATCATGTCTTCCAAAGATTCGATTGTGGATCCTTGCGAATCTGCGCTCTCATCAGATTTGGCAGCACTACCGGCAAGCAGGACATGCGCCTCGTCAATCAACATTACATTTTTCAGTTTTCCATCGCCGGCAACATTGTTTTTCGTGTAGACGCACATCATGATCAAAAGCAAAGCCATAATGAGGGATTTCTGCTCTTTATTATTGATGGCATTTAGTTCAATTACAGTGGGCTTGCTTAAAAGATCTTCGAGGGGGATTGTATGAACGGTGTCGTAGATATTGCTGTTCTGCTCTATCAAACTCACAAGCCTGACAACACCGGCACTTTCCATATTGGATTTGACCTCTCCTTTGTAATCCATTCGCTGCATTTTTCGCTTGAACACTTTAATAAATTCATATAGCCCGAAAAACTGAACATCTGGGTCATCGGTGGTACTGTCATTTCTCCACCCATATTCGTTATAGCAATCATTGATTGCCGAGAGGAACAGATCCGGTAGTGGATTCGGCATGGAAAATGCGGCCTTAAACGCTGACATCAGGCTTGGCACAAAACTCTCTACAGTCACGCCTTTCGGCGGCACAAAAGGATTGATAATGTACGGAGATACTGCCGTTTTTCCCGGCGTAAAAATTTGCAAATTTGGGATGGCATCAATCAGCGACCGATACTCGCTTTTTGTCGGCTCAATTGCCAAGAACGGAATATGGAAGTCTTTCCAGAATTGTAGCAGTAGGCCTAACGAGAAGTTTGTCTTGCCGGAACCTGGCATACCCACAATCAGACCGTGCTTCGTGAAATCATTCAAAGGAATACCGGCATGTGCATTTGCGTTTTTACCGGACATACTTACATTTTGAATAATGCCGACCTTAAAGTTACCCTCCGCAATAATGCTTTGATGCAGACGTTCCCGATTGGCAAGGACTTTTTTACTATCTAACCCAATCAATTTTTCGTCATCAATCGGGAATTTGAAAACTCCGCGGAACTCTCGCATCGTCATTAAATGTTTTAGACGCTGTAGATGCACAGGAGCTGCCTTCCCGATATTCGCTCCAATCCTTATAAT
>OIEI01000742.1_pt1 | contig 10709 bp, 8 predicted proteins | sample 1581781 | NCBI WGS metagenome assembly OIEI01 (sample SAMN01760935, study PRJEB22395) | human gut metagenome | reverse complement strand
CCGAGATCTACACTCTTTCCCTACACGACGCTCTTCCGATCTATCGTGTAATACGGCACGGAATGGAAAAGGATGCCGCCAACAATGCGGGTTACATACTGCCCGTAGCAGGGACCCATAAGGGTGTGCCAACTGTAGCGTTCCTTGGTTTTGAAGATGCCGCGCGGTGTTGCATAACCTGCGGAGCAAACCATGGAAAGATAGGGACGGGTGTAGTTGCCCTCTTCGTCAATGCAATAAACGGTAACGGTGTTTCCCGCGCGATTGATGCAGATAAGATAAGGATAACCGTATTTGCCCTTGATGTCAAGATCCTCATAGCCCTCGGTTTTTTTAAGTTTGCGCATGAATTTTTTTCCTGCGTCGGCATATTTTGCTTCAACCGGGTCATCGGAAGGATACGGATTGCGCGAGGGCGACGGAACAGCTGTCGGCACAGGGGTAGGCGTAGGCGCCGGTGTTTCGGGCACATCGGTAACAGCGTCCGTTGTCGGAACGGGCGTTTCTGTGGAGCCGGGATCCTCGGTATTATCATCCGGCGTTTCAGTAGGCTCAAGGGTCGGCGAAATGCTGCCGATGAGGGGCTCGGGCGTGGGTCGCCGCCGCCGGTACAGGAACAGGCTGCCAAACAGAAGATTGTGGCAAAAGAAAGAATGATACCAATGATACGTTTCATAAAAGAAACACCTCCAGCGTGTCGCTTTTTGAATAAAATACGCCGAAAAAACTGCAATAATATTTCGGCGGCTGCGCACCGTGCCTTCGACCGTGCATCGGCAATGTGTATTTTAACGGATAATCGACAAAATTTCAATAGGCGAAAATGCCGAAAATAAAAAATTCACAAATTGGCCATAATTCGCACATCCGATTCTCGGCAGCTTAGGTCACATAATGAAAACGAAAAAGCAGCGCCGCGGAATTGGGCATACAGCGGCGTTGCGGATTGAATAAAACCGAAATCGGAAATCAGTCGAGATAATCTTTAAGGCGCTTGCTGCGGCTGGGATGACGCAGCTTGCGAAGAGCCTTGGCTTCAATTTGGCGGATACGCTCACGGGTGACATTGAATTCCTTGCCGACATCCTCAAGCGTGCGGGTTTTGCCGTCGTCAAGCCCGAAACGCAGGCGAACGACTTTCTCCTCCCGCGGGGTGAGCGTGTCAAGCACTTCCGTGAGCTGCTTTTTAAGCATTGCATATGTGGCCATGCTGTCGGGTGCGGGGGCATCATCATCGGGAATGAAATCTCCGAGATGACTGTCCTCCTCTTCGCCGATTGGCGTTTCAAGAGAAACGGGTTCCTGAGCGATTTTTATAATTTCACGAACCTTTTCTTCGCTGATGCCCATTTCTTCCGCAATTTCATCGGGACGGGGCTCTCTGCCGAGTTCCTGAAGCAGCTGCCTGTTAACGCGAACGAGCTTGTTGATGGTTTCAACCATGTGCACAGGAATCCTTATAGTGCGCGCCTGGTCCGCAATTGCGCGCGTTATCGCCTGGCGGATCCACCATGTTGCATATGTTGAAAACTTGTATCCCTTATGATAATCAAATTTATCAACCGCCTTGATAAGGCCGAGATTGCCTTCCTGAATCAAGTCAAGGAATTGCATCCCTCTGCCGACATAACGTTTTGCAACGCTGACAACAAGCCTGAGGTTCGCTTCCGCAAGCTGCTGTTTGGCCTCTTCGTCGCCGTCCGCCATGCGCTTTGCAATATCAATTTCCTGGTCGGAGGTCAGAAGCGGCACTCTGCCGATTTCTTTAAGATACATGCGCACGGGGTCATCGATTGCGATTCCTTCGGTTACGGCAAGCTTGGGATCGATTTCCGTAACATCCTCGCCGGCGATTTCAACGGGGTCGATTTCTTCAACAACGTTGATATCCGCATCTTCAAATCGATCATAGACGACTTCCATCTGATCAACATCCAATGCGTCGTTGCCCAATGTGTCAATAACCTCTTTATAGGTCAGTTCACCCTTGCTTTTGCCGCGTTCAATCAGCTCGTCCACTTTTTGCATGGGAGTCAGCTTGGTTTCATCTGTCATGTATTTTAACCTCCTTGGTTGATTTGTGATATTTTCTGTTTAAATACGTTTAATTAAGCAACGCCGAATCCGCCGAACCCGCATCAAACTCCGAAAAGGATTTTCGGCAGAACCCTAAATCAGGTTTTCCGGAGCTTCAGCATAAGATTCATCTGTTCGCGCAAAAGCTCCGCTCGCTTGGCTTTGTCGGTTTCCGCTTCGGAAAGTACTGCAAGCTGACGTATGCGCTCACTGTATTTATCATACAAAATAGAGTTAATGCAGTCGGCGGCGGATTCAAGCGGAGATGTTATGTCCTCTGCAAGCGCAGCTGCAGCGCCCGCGATCTCGCTTTCATCGCCGTTCAACTCCGCAAGAAGAAGCCGAATATCAGGCTTTTCGGCGGTTTTATATGCCTCCGTGAGCATGGCGGCAAACTTTGCCGTCCCCGGCGTTGAAAAAAGTTCTGTTGAAAAATTCTCAAGCTGTTCGATCGCGGCGGCATCCTGCCTTGAAACAAGCATACAGGCAAGCAGAAGCTGCTCCGCCTTTTCGCGTTTTTTCAGCATCTGCGGTTTTTTGTATCCGACGGAGTCGAATGCGGGTTTCGCTGTCGCGGGGGCAATGCCGTCTTCGGCACGCTCGGCATCAACACCGCATTGGCTTTGGATAACCTCCCGTGCTATGCCGCTTTTTTCGGAAACAACTTTGATATAGCGATCGCGCTCCACCGGCTCAAGTGAAGCAAGAAGCCGACATGCATCGGAGGCGTATTTTTGCCGTCCGTCTGCGGTGTTAAGGTCAACCGCATTGGCCATTGTTTCAAGTTTAAACATAACGGCCGTAAGAGAAGCATCCTTAAGCTTGAGGAACGCTTCGGCTCCGTTCGCACGAACGAATTCATCCGGATCCAGCCCTCCGGGAATAACTATGACACGCGGTTCAAGTTCCCCGCGGGCAATAATATCAACTCCGCGCAGCATTGCTTTCTGTCCCGCCGAATCTCCGTCATAGGCATAACAGACCCGCTTTGCAAACCGTCCCATGAGGCGCACCTGCTGGCTTGTAAGCGCGGTGCCGAGGGAAGCAACGGCGTTGTCGATTCCGGCTTGATGAAGGCTGATAACATCCATATAACCTTCGACCATGATAAGCTCATCAAGCTTGCGTCCTTTCATAAGGTTGATGGCATAGATATTGTGACGCTTGTTATAGATGAGCGTGTCTCCGGTGTTCATATACTTTGCACCTTCGCCCTTGCCGATGATGCGTCCGCCGAACGCAAGAACGCGTCCGCTTGCGGAAATGACGGGAAACATCAGCCTGTCGTGAAAAAAGTCAAAGGTTTTTGTTTCATCCTTGCGTCCTTTGACACAAAGTCCGGCAGAAATAAGCTCATCGCGCGTGTAACCCGCAGAGGTCATATGTTTAAAAAGTTCATCCCAATCATTGGGTGAGTAACCGAGTCCGAAACGGACAGCCGTGCTGCCGTCTATACCGCGGTTAAGCAGATACTGCCGCGCCGGAAGTCCCGCATCGGAAAGCAGCACTTGGTGATAGAACATTGCCGCCTCACGATTTGCTGCATACAGCCTGTCGCGCAGGGCCTTCTCTTCGCGCAGTTTGGCATCGTTGATTTCGTTCGGCATGTCCATGCCCGCCCGCTGTGCAAGAAAACGCACTGCATCAGCGTAACCGAGGCTTTCGGCCTGCATGATAAACTGAATCACGCTCCCGCCGGCTTTACAGCTGAAGCAATGAAAAACCTGCTTGTCGGGGCTGACGGTGAACGATGCATCGCGCTCGGGATGAAAAGGACAGAGTCCCCAAAGACGCCCCCCTTTCGGGGAAAGGCGCGTGTATTCGGAAACGACGGAAACGATGTCGTTTCTGTTCATCAATTCATTGAGCCACGTCTCCGGAAATGCCATTATGTCCTCGCCGATACAGTTTCAAAAGCGGAAAGGCGGCCGAAATCGAACCCACTTTCCCCCTTTACATTTATACATTACGACATGAAACGGAAAATTCCTGCAAAAAAATTTGAAACAAGCCCCGAAATTAAAAATATATTTTCAGGCAGATACCTGTTGAGCATGAAATAAGGCAGAACACGAACAGTACTGCGGCATAATTGCATCCTGCGAGCGCATTTCAATGTACGGAACAGGCGCCGATTCGGCTTAAAAAATGCCTTCCAGGGAAAGGTCGTTTGTTTCCGTAAAAAACGAGAACCATCTCTTGATTGCGGAAAAGTTTTCGATGTATTCATCCCGTTCGCCGTCCGCACCGAGGTCGGCAATTGCGGCGGCATAAAGCTGAACTTCAAGAATATCACGGTGACTGAACAGCAGCTTCAGCGTCGGTTCCGAATCCATAAGAAGCTGATAAATGCTCTCTCCGGCAGAATGAGCGGCGGAAAAGTCCTCCTTTTCGGCAGCATGACAGCCGACATTAATCATCGGAAGGATTTTCCGCTCAAGTTTTTTTATATAAATGTTAGAAAAAATAAAGACAAAAACGAGCAGGAGCATTCCGAAAGCCAGTGCCGCAACAGAAACCGCGGACTGATTGCGTATATTTGCGTTTGCTTCTTTTTTCATTGCGTTCGGCTCAAGATTTTTAAGCGCTTCTCTGTTCTTTTTTTCCTGATTCATCATACGGTTCCTCCGTGACGGGCAATGCATTTTGTTTTTCCGTGCATTTCGCGCAGACAAAGACGGCATCATTTTTTTTCGTGCATATTCGTAAAGCGTGCGCGAACCTTTGCGCAGTTTTTTTGCTTTTGCTGAACATGAACAATTCCGCCTGAATCAACGGACATAAAAAGGCAGTCCTCGGCCCGGTCGATCCCGAACCTTTTCAGCAATGCATAAAATCCTTTTTCGTCCAACCCTGCCGCCCGAACCGCCTCCGGATGAACCTGTCCGTCGCAGATAAGCAGCAACGCGGGCATGGCTTTTTCGGATTCAAGCTTCAGTCCTTCGTTGGTCGGGGTTTGAAACGGTCCTTTCAAAAGCACGCTGAGTCCGCCGTCCGTTTCAAGGATGGCATACTCGACCTGCGAGATTGAAAACACATCCTTCATCCGCAGCTGTTCGGCAAGGTCAAATAAACTGTAATTAGCTGCACGCATGGCATCCTCGCGCACAACTCCTCCGGAAATCATGACAAGCGGACTTCCGCAGACGAGTTTGCGCAGCTTTTCGCTTTTCAGCGACATGAACGAAATCAGGCGGTGCAGCGCAAACATTGCAATGATCGGAACAACTCCGTACAGCAGCGGAATCGCGGGATCGGACATCGGAAGCGCCGCAAGGTTTGCAATAAGCAGCGTTATTGCAAGGTCAAACGGTTGCATATCGCTCAGCTGACGCTTGCCCATGAGCCTGAGAACAACGAACATAAAAATGTACACAAGCAGCGTTCGTATAAAAAGTGTTAACATATTTCTTTACCAGCCTTTCATCGAAAAAAGTATTTGCAGTTTGGCTCAAAGCGATACATCAGGAAGGACTGTGTGCGTAAGATGCCGCGCAATGCGTATACTTTTTGCATCGCCTGTGCTATAATGATTTCGTGCGGCATGAAGCGAAGTGTCCGCAAAAATAAAGGCAGCAACAGGCAGCAGGGTGCAGCATGGATAAAAAACATCGGAACAGCGACGAAACATACGAAAAGTCCGTTGAGCGGCATGAACGGCAAAAAATGCGCCGCGATCGCCGTCGCAAAAAGCATGAAAATAAGTATACGGCACGACATCAGCTTTTGCGCCTGCCGATTCTTGTTCTGCTTGCGGCAGCGGGTATGTTTGCGCCGAAACTCCTGTCCTCCTGTCCGCAGCAAACGGAGCGCATATACAGCCGCGCGATCTATCCCGTGATTTCGCGGGTTTTGGGTGCAGCAAGCAGCATATTCCCGTTTTCTGTGGCCGAGGTGCTGATAATTTCCGTCGGCACGCTTCTTGCGGTCACACTCGTTGTGCGGCTGTTCAAACTCGTATTTTCAAAACTCCTGAAACGGAAACACAATCGAATGCGCTTTTACAGCTGCCTGATTTCGCTCGGAATGTTTGCGGGCGCGATGCTGAATCTTTTCTATGCATTATGGGGAATAAATCACTACAGAATGCCCGCTGCTTCGCTTTTGGGATTTTCGGATGAACTTGCGCGCGTCAACTCGGCGAAATCCGAATTCATTGCCGCTGCCGAAACGGGTGACAATTCGGCTTCATCCGATATTTATGCGGAAATGCTTGCATCAACCTGCGAAAAAATTGCGGCTGCGGCTGCGGAGAACAGAAGCCGCCTTCGGGAGAACGAAAACGGTGTGTTTATCGCGGACGACAAAAACCCAGAGAATTCGGCTTTATCCGCAGTATTCAAAAGCGTTCAAACGGCATATTCCGCGCTCGGCAGTCAAAACGAATTGTTCGGCAATCCCGTCTTTTCCGCAAAATCGGTGCATTTTTCAAACATGCTCTCGCGCCTTGATATTTCCGGAATCTATATTCCGTACACCGCCGAAGCGAATGTGAACACCGAGCAGCCCGCGCTTCTGCTGTTTGCTTCCGCTGCGCATGAGACCGCACACTATTTCGGCTTTGCAAGGGAGGACGAGGCAAATTTTATTGCTTATTATGTCTCCGGCTTTTCGAATGACCCTGCCCTGCGCTATTCCTGCGAAATGCTTGCCCTGATGCAGTGCATGAATCGGCGTGCCTCCGTTGACGAAAAACGTTTCTACAGCGTCCGTGAACGCTTCTTCACCCCCGCGATGATTCGCGATCTCGCCGATTATTCCCGTTGGACCGAGCAGTACAAAAACGATCCCCTCGGCAGCGCAAATAACAAAATTAATGACGCCTACCTAAAACATAACGGCCAAACCGCCGGCGTCAACAGCTATAACGATGTCGCAGAGCTGCTGATTGCGTTTGAAATGCGGAAATGAAGAGGTGAAAATACATACTGTCTGCAAGTCGAAAGCCCCGTTAAAAACGTGGATTTGAAAATCTGAAAAACGCCAACAATCACGTTGCGGTCCGCCGTCAACTTTCCCGTTGCGAATCGTCGCAAAATATGATACAATCAACCCATAAATCGTTTGGGCGCATCAGGGTTCGGACGTTAAAACTGCGAGGCGGCATGGAATTCACGGGCACAGTAACCGGCATAAAGTTTCGAAACGAGGAGAATGGGTGGACCGTTCTCAGGATAAAGGGCGATGACGGAGAAGAGTTGACCGCTGTCGGCGTGATGCCGTCCGTGAACGACGGCGAACGGGTGACCGTGACGGGCAACATGACGGCCCATCCGATGTACGGCGAGCAGATCCGTGTGACTTCATATAAAAATGATATACCGACTTCGGCCGAAGCTGTTCGCGCATATCTTGCGAGCGGCTTTATTAAGGGTATCGGCGAGGCGACCGCAAGGATGCTTGTGGATAAGTTCGGCGCGGAAACTCTCGAAATTATTAAGACCGAACCGATGAAGCTCACAAAAATCAGCGGTATCGGGCCGAAAAAAGCGAAAATGATCCATGAATCCTACCTTGAAAAGGCAGCGATGCAGGACATAATCATGGGCATGCAGGAGCTTGGGCTTTCAATTGCAATGACAATGAAAATATACAAGCTCTACGGCGAAAACTGCGTCAGCATGGTGAAGGAAAATCCGTACAGTCTGATTGATGATTTTGAGAACGTCGGATTTAAGACGGCGGATAAAATTGCATTTGAGGCCGGATATGAGCGTGAATCGGAATTTCGTGTTCGTGCGGGCATAAAATACGCGCTTTCGCTTGCAAGGCAGGAAGGCAATACATGCCTGCCGCGGGATATGCTGGTGATGTTTGCGGCAAACAACGTCCTCGGCGTTGTGCCGGAACGGGTGGAAGCGGTGCTTGAAAAAATGCTTGAATCGAGTTCTCTCGTCGAAAAGCGTATGGGTGAACGCGATTACATTTTTTTGAAATATATGCATTATGTCGAATCGGATTGTGCGGCTTTGTTTTCAAATATCGTCACTAATGTTGATATTCTGTCCCTGTTTGATATCGACGGTGAAATAAAACGACTCGAAAAACAATTCGGCGTCACTCTTGCAGCTGCACAGAACGAGGCGGTGAAACGCGCCGTGACGGACGGAGTTCTGATCGTTACCGGCGGCCCCGGAACCGGAAAAACCACCATTTTGAAATTCGTTATTGAGATTATGGAGCATCTCGGGCTGCAAATCGAGCTTGCAGCACCGACAGGCAGGGCCTCAAAACGCATCAGCGACACGACAGGGCGTGAGGCAAGAACGCTTCACCGTCTGCTTGAATACAATTTTAACAATAATTCTTTCAACCGAAACGCGGATTATCCTGTTGAAGCGGATGTTATTATAATTGATGAAATGTCAATGGTTGATGTCATGTTGTTTCACTCCCTGCTGAAAGCGGTGGCCAAAGGCACACGCCTTGTAATGGTGGGCGATGTGGATCAGCTGCCGTCGGTCGGCCCGGGCAATGTGCTTCGTGATCTTGTGAATTCCGATGTAATTCCGGTCATAAGGCTGAATGAAATTTTCAGACAGGCAGGGCGCAGTCGAATCGTTACAAATGCGCATCTTATCAACCGCGGGGAAATGCCTGTTTTGGATAATATTGATGAAGAAAACGACTTTTTGTTTTATGAATGCCCCACGGCAGATATCGCGCTTTCATCCGTGCTGAACCTTTGCGGCGATTATGCTTATCTCGGCAAAATAAACGAACTGCAGGTGCTTTCGCCGATGAAGGGAAACATGCTCGGAGTCGTGAACCTCAACACTTTGCTTCAGGCGGAGCTGAATCCGGCGGCGGATGACAAGGCCGAATTTAAATTCGGTGAAATCACCTTCCGAGAGGGTGACAGGGTGATGCAGATAAAGAACAATTATGATATTCAGTGGAGAAAAACAAAACTCGGTGCGGACGACAGCGAGGGAGAAGGGGTTTTCAACGGCGATATAGGCACGATTCTTCGTGTGGATAATGCTTCAAAATTCATTACGGTGCTGTTTGATGATGAACGGGTTGCGGATTACAATTTTAATCAGCTTGAAGAAATTGACCTTGCGTACTGCATATCTGTTCACAAAAGCCAGGGCAGCGAGTTCCCCTGCGTCGTGCTTCCGCTTGTGAACGGCCCAAACATGCTTTTTAATCGCAACATCCTGTACACCGCCGTGACAAGGGCGCGCAGCAAGGTTTACATTCTCGGTTCGGTCGGATGCATTAAATATATGGTGTCAAACACAAACGTCCGCAGGCGATACAGTGCACTGGAAACTTTTTTGCGCGAGAGAAACGAAACCCTGCCCGACGTGTAAGGAACAATGTGTGGTTTTTGCACAAATTGTCATTGAATGAGTGATATTGCCGGAGCGGCAAACCGATATGAACAAAAGATTTAAACAATGGATAAATTCAGCACTCGACTTCGTTTTTCCGCAGCACCTGAAATGCCATTCCTGCTCGAAGGAAGCGGCTGTGAATGAATACGGAATCTGCTCGGAGTGTGAAGCGGGTCTTGCCGTGAACCCGTTGGCCGAGAGAATCGAGTTCGTTGATGAATATGCCGCAGGATTGTTTTATAACGATGTTTCGAAACGCGCCGTTTATGCGCTGAAGTATAACGGTGCCGTTTATGTTCGGGAATTTTTGACGCACTTTATGTGTATCCCCGCCGATTGGCCGATTGACTGCATCGTTCCCGTTCCGCTGCATCCGCGACGCGAAAAGGAACGCGGCTTCAATCAAAGTTTCATCCTTGCAAAATCCGTGGCGGAAAGGTATAATATCGATATCCGTGCGGAATTGCTTAAACGTGTGCGGGACACAAGCCCGCAGGTCGGCATGAATGCAAAACTGCGTGCAAAAAACCTGAACGGCGCATTTGAAGCGTCGCCCGAATGTGCGGGGCTGTCGGTTCTGCTTGTGGACGATGTCCGAACAACCGGCGCAACTCTAAAAGAGTGTGCATCGGAGCTTAAAAAACACGGAGCAGCAAGAGTCTATGCGCTGACCGCGTGCTGCACTCCGCCGGAATCAAACTGATACTTTAACTTTTAAAGTTATATAAGGAACGGAAATATGAGTGAACTTGTTTACCGCAGCATGACGCTGCCGGATATCGAACAGGTCTATGAAATCGAATGCAGCTGCTTTTCGCAGCCGTGGAGCGTTGAATCCCTCATTGGTGAGGTTATCCGCAATGATGCTGCAAGTTATGTTGTTGCAGAGGACAACGGGAAAATTGTCGGTTATGCCGGCATGTGGCAGATGTTTGATGAGGCACACATGACTAACATTGCTGTTGCTGCCGAATATCGCTGCCGCGGCATTGCAACCAATTTGATACTTTGCCTTATGCAGACGGCAAAAGCGAACGGCGGAAAGCGAATGACGCTTGAAGTCCGCGAATTTAACCACAAAGCGCAGCGCGTGTATTCCGCGCTTGGGTTCAGGTACGCGGGAACAAGGCGAAAATACTACAGTGACACGGGTGAAAATGCACTGATACTTTGGAACGATTCCATCGATAATACGCTCCGCGCTCATGCAGACGGAAGCTGTTCGGAAAGTTTATGATTTCATCCGAAAAACGCCGAATTCAATAGGGCTTTGCTGTTTGTACGGAGCAT
>OIEI01000740.1_pt1 | contig 10761 bp, 6 predicted proteins | sample 1581781 | NCBI WGS metagenome assembly OIEI01 (sample SAMN01760935, study PRJEB22395) | human gut metagenome | reverse complement strand
TATAAGCGTTGACCGTGCCTGCATAGGTAAAAGGCACATAATGCAGGGTGCTGTCAGGCAAATTGCTGTTTACCGTTCCGGGAATGTTCATTGCCGAAAGGTCAAAATAGTATCTGCCGCCGGGGGCGAGGTTAAACTGCTCGTCAACCGGCTTTTCCACCGTCAGCGCAATGTCTGTGAAATTACTTGCGTAATCGGTATTATAATCGCCGTTGCACTGCTCGCTGAACACCTTGAGGGTATAGTCGCCCGGCGCAAGGTCGGACGGGATTTTGATTTCAACCGTTCCGCTTTCGGCAGTAGGCTGTGCTACTCTGCCGTAATACCGTGCGCCGCTGCTATCCGCAATGATGGCGGAGATATATTCATTTATCCCTGTGGTCGCCCCTTTGTAATTCAGCGTAACGGTATCGTCGGGGGCGGCGCTGACAGTTTTTTCCGTTACAGCAAAATTGCGTCTACTATCTAAAAGCGTCAATTTCCACTCGTTTCCGCTGTATTTGGAAACTTCTGCCAATCCTCCGTCAGGCTTTCCGCCCACGGCGGCAGATGCAAAAAGGACAGAGTTCAGATTTAAGTTAAAAGCAGGACGAACAGTCCGATGATTATTTTTCTTGCGGATAGAGGCCCCAGAGTATTGGACAGAACCATCACTACTCACGATGGCGACATAAAAAGTCTTGGAGCCAGGAGAGCGCAGCCACCAACTGCTTGTCACCCAATTCGGATGCGCAGGATCCAAGGCACGCAGATCGTTGTTTACCGCAATAGCCTCTTTTGTGGAAAGCGGCCAAAATACAGCGTTATCCACCTGCCCTCCTGCTACACAGTCGGTATTTTCTCCGTTGTAACTTCCGCTTGTAAGCGTCCGTTTCTTTACGGCAGCATTTTCTTCTGTCGTCAGCTTTTCCGCAAGCGCGTCTATCGCGGTTTTCAAATTACTCGGTGCGTATTCGTTGTATAATATGATATCGGCAAATGGTATAACTCCCATAGCGCCTGCCGCAAGCAGGGTCATATCCCCCTGTGCGCCGGCAACACCGTTTCCGTCATAGCCGATAACTCGCCATGCAGCGGGATTATTATCTTGGTTTTTCCCGAAATACACGGTCGGTGCGCTCGCTGTGTTTACAGTTTTATTCAGTGCGTCTGCGCCAAGCTGTACCGTCTTTTGCAAACGCAAACTCAGCGTGCTTTCCTTCGGAATATTGTAATCTGCCAGCGTGCGCCCGTTCTCAAGCTCTTTTTCGCCCAAAAACAGTCTTTGCGCATCGGGAGAAAAGCCCGTTTTTTCCTGAATTTTCTCCTTGATATTGTCAATGCTGTCGCCCGACACAACCTCGAGCGTTAAGTTTGCCTGACCGACAATGGTCAAGTCAATGTAAATCTCAATTGCGCTTGCTATCATCGGTACAAAGCTCATCATCATACAAAAGACGAGCAGGATGCTGAGTATTCGTTTTTTCATTTCTTGCTACCTCCGTTTTGCAGCCTCAAACAAGACTCTTTTTCTTTTTCAGTACAATGTACAAAATCAAGCCGAGGTTACCAAGCAGCGCAAGCCCCGCAACAGAACCGATAACAATCAAAGCAGGAGAGGATGCGGATATGTTTCCGGAGCCTGCGGGGACTGCTGCATCCGCCGCCGCTTTCACACCGGTGTCCTTCTCGCCGATCCACCAGTTGCCGTTTTCGCCGATAAAGGGGGTCAGACCGTCCTTACCGTCCGCGCCGACGACCTTGCCGAGATTGACCGTCTTTCCGTCGGTATAGGTGATAACAAGCTCGCCGTCCGCATTGATCTCCGCCTTGGCGATTCCGATTCCTTCCTTACCGTCTTTCCCGTTTTTACCGTCAGCGCCGCTTGCGCCGTTAACACCGTTTGTTCCGTTCTTGCCGTTCTGTCCCGGTGTGCCGGCATCTCCGGGGTCACCCTTATCGCCTTTATCGCCCTTTTCGCCTTGTTGTCCGTCTTTACCGGTATCGCCCTTCTCTCCGGTGGCTTTCACACCGAGGGATACCCATGTCTGTCCGCCGTCATAGGAGACATACCAGAGGTTATCTTCCCCGATTTTAAGCCGAGGTGTTATGCCGTCTTTTCCGTCCTGTCCGGGGTCGCCTTTATCTCCCTTATCTCCCTTGTCGCCCTTGTCGCCCTTGTCGCCCTTCAGATCCGACAAGGCAATCAAATCGTTCCAGACGGAATCATCGCTGTACTTCCACTGTACAAATCCGTTATATACCCGCAGCTCAATCTGCTTTCCGTCTGCGCCGTCATTTCCCGTCAGCTCGGCAAGTGAGACAAGATCACGGTATGCGTCGTCACTTTCACCCGCATATCGCCACTGGATACTGCTGCCGTTACTGCGGAATTCGATTTCTCTGCCGTCGGCACCCGCAAAGGTTGAGAAGGTTTTGGTGTTGGACAGTGCCGATACCATTCCTTTGTCTGTCACGGAGGAGACTGCAAAGGTATAGGTGGTATCCGCCTGCAGTGAGGTGTATGTATAAGAAAGCTCTTCCGCAGAAAGCGGAGCTTCGGTCACACGCTCAAACTCTCCGTCATCCATACGCATCCAGATATGATACCCGGCATAGGGACGTCTGAGGTCTGCCGTCGGCGCCTCCCAGGTGATTTTTGCGCTCCGGTTATCCGTTACGGATACGCCCGTAAGTGTCGGTATGGGCGGCGCGGCACGAAGATTGGTCAACACATAACCGAACACGGGGATCTTCTGATCTCCTGCCGTCCATGTGCGCATACCGAAATCCCAGGTAAAGCCGTACTGGCCGGAGACATCGTAGCCGATTCCGTAGGAGGCAAGGAGCGAACGGCGGTCGATGTTGTTGACAGTGCCGCTGGCGCCGCTGCTTTTCGTCGTGGTGTAGACCGTGCCCGTTGCTTTACTGTAGCTCAAATCAATCACAAAACCCATATTGAATGCGTCTACACCCCACGTGTTTTTCATCGAAGCGGAGAAGCCGTGAGCTATCTCAACTCCTTCGGCATGTTCGGACGTGGTCGTCCAGTCGTTTGTGATACTGCTTGCACCGAAGCCAAGCTCATATTTTTGCTTACTCAGCGACTCAAATTTCGAAACATAGTCGGCGGTAGTAGCGGTATTCGACCAATAGGCGAACGGGTCGCCCTCGGCGTTTTCCGGCAGTACATGGCTGTTCAGTATCGGCAAAGCCTTTGCCTTTCCCGCTGCAATGTCTTTCTTGTAGGTTTCGTTGTACAGTACCGCAAACTCATCATAATACTCGCGGTCAAGCATGGTGTAGACCGGCTGCCCGGGGATCATCAGGGCAATGGTATTTCGCTCGCTGAGGTCAAAATCGCCCTTTTGCGGGTCATAAAGCGAGTAATAATATGTTGTTGCCGGCACGCGGTACAGCACCACGGAATCATTGCCGCCGGCATTGAATGAGGCACTGTATTCCTTTGAAAGGGTATCCTCGGTGCTCTTTGTAAAATCCATGGTGTATCCGAGGGTCGCCTCGTATCTCCACACCTTCAGATCTCCCTGCGCGACGATGGACGCACCGAAGGAGGTGTTGTGCGATGAGGATTTCGTGTCCGAATAGCCGGAGGAGAAGGTATAGGTGGTTGAGCCGTCGGAGAAATCGAGGTCATAGTCGCCGAGCTCCGCAAAATAGGGAGCCGCCTGAAGCACCGCCTGCACCTGTGCATCGGAATAGCCGTAGCCCTTGCCCTCATAGCGGGCAAACAGTCCGTCTTTGTTCACATCAGCCGCAAGCAGTATGCAGTTGTACGGCATATCCCATGCGAGGTCGACGGCGTGACACAGCTTTGAGTATTCGTCTTTTTCGGCTGTCGCCGTATATTTGCCGGCAACTGACAGTGTGCCGCTGCCGAAGTCCTCACCATAGAACACATCGGTGAACAGATCGAATTTGCGCGCATTTTTGGTGCCGTTCTGTCTTTCGGCGGCAAGCGCGATCACCTGCTCGCGGCCTTCGGTGTTGTGGTCAAAGTTGCCAGCGATGGCATCCTGATAATACCACCACCATCTCGCACTCGAGTTCTTCTCGCGCGTGGTATCGCACAGAAGATTGAGACCGCCGTTTTCCTGCACCTCATAGAGAGCACCCGCGATGAAGACCTGCTCGGGCGTGCCTCTTCCGTTGATGGCAACGCCAGTCATGGCGGGCTTCGGCTTCACGCCGTTATTGTTTGTTCCGCCTGCCGTGTAGCTGCTCATCGCGATCTTCTGAACATTTGTGATCGCATCGTTTTCGCTGTAATACACGGCATATCCCATATTCGAAGCATCGGTATCCGAATTGGCAAGAAAACCGTAAGTCTTTTCTTCCTTTACTTCGTTGTAATATCCCGCAACGACGATCTCTTCATATCCGTCACAGTTGACGTCGGCTGTCGTGATGTTCGGGAAGCGAATATGGTCATAGTACCTGTTGCCGTCCTCTTTCTCATCCTCACGATTGAGGGTCATCAGTTTTTTCTGCGATATTTTCTTAAAGGTCCCGCCGCTGTTTTTATACACCGTCAGCTTTGAGACAAAAAGGGCATACGTATCCGCCGAAACGCCGGGGATCCCGGGCAGCATACCGCTGCTGTAAGGGAACGGCTGGGCGGCGCCGGCGACAACCGCAAGTTCATCACAGCCGTCACGGTCGATGTCGACCGAAACGAGCGACTTTGTGATCTGATCTTTTTCGTATTCGGTCGTTTCCCAACCGCCGAAATAGGTATCCGCTCCCGCGAAGGATCTTCTGTAAAACGCCTGTTCACCGGCAATGCCCGTTCCGGCAATGCCCCACAGATCATCACTGCCGGCATAGGTGATAACGGCGGTCATTTTGCCGTCGCCGTCATAGTCGCCCGCCGTGACATTGAAATAGTGGCGGAATTCTTGATATTCCAGCTCGCCGTAATCGGTCTTGCACGCCCACTTCGGCGCGTCGGCAATTTCCTGAAGCTCGGAGCGCTTGTTGTTTGCAAGATTTTGCACCCAATAGCAGACCCTTGCCGTGTTCTTGTTGTTATCCATGTTGCAAAGCCCGACAAAGATGGCGTGATCGTTTCTGCCCGTGCCGAGCGGGTCGTAAGCCAAGCCGACAGCGAAAGCGACATTATCGACCGAGGAAACGCTGTATGTACCGCTCGGAGACTCGATGATATTTTTTCCGAGGGTCAGCTTGTCATACACCTTGGTGTGATCCTGTGCCGCCTGTCTCTCCGCATTGCGGTAGCTGTAAATTATCGGCTCATACCATGGGGTGATAGCAAAGGGCTGACCTTTCTTGGTGCCGTACGGGTTGCTTTCGTCCTCTGCCCATCCGACCGGCGGGGTTGTGTCGGGTGTGAGCAGTGCGCCGTATGCACTTGAGCCGGATGCCGATACTCCCGGGTCGGCGTAGCTCATCACAGGTGAAATGGCACACATCACCATACAAAGGGCGAGCAGGATACTGAGTATTCGTTTTTTCATATTCTATTACCTCCGTTTTCGTGTATGTCGGCTCAGTCAAGAGCGGTTATTGTAATGGTGCCGTTGAAGCCGAGAAGCGTAGTTTTGTAGCTCGACTGTTCAATTTTAAATCGCAGGGGAATATCTTCGTCCGATGCTATATATATCCGGCTGAAACTGAAATGGTGCTGATCCCTTGAATAAGGCAGCTTTACGCCGTCTCTCTTTATGCGCGTAGCTTCTCTGCAAAAGCCGTCATCATAATTGTCCGTCATTTGAACAGAATAATTACCACTTCTGTCTTCGTGAGATTGCAGTTCCATAGATGCGCTTATGGTTACGCTGTATGTGTGACCTTTTTTCAGATATATCTCATCCATGTATGTAGAAACAAATCCGCCGCTTTCGGCTTCTTTATAAACTTTTATCCCAACGGGCCGTTCGGCGCCGTCCTCTTTGTAAAGATCGCCTTTTGTCCAAAGCGTACCATAGAACCAGCCGGCGCAGCTGCCGTTCTGTCCCTTGTCTCCCTTGTCTCCTTTGTCTCCCTTGTCACCTTTTTCGCCGGGGTCACCTTTGTCGCCCTTGTCTCCCTTTTCGCCGTCTGTGCCGTCAACACCGTCTGTGCCGTCAATGCCTGCGGCTTTTACGCCGGTGTCGGTTTCTCCAATCCACCAGTTGCCATTTTCACCGATGGAGGGGGTGTTGCCGTCTTTGCCGTCAACACCGTCCTCACCGTCAAGCCCCTTCAGAATGGAAAGATCGTACAGATTCAGCCATATTTCGTCGCCGACATAGCGCCACTGCAGGGTGCTTTCGTTCACGCGGAACTCCGGTGTTTTTCCGTTTGCTCCGTCTGCGCCTTTCTGCCCGGCGGGGCCTGTGATATCGGCTATCGCCACAAGGTTCTGCCACTCGTCGCCCTCGTAACGCCACTGTATGTATTCTGTTGTTCGTTGTACCTCTATGTTTTTGGCACTCATGCCGTCAATGCCGTCTTTACCGTCGGCGCCGTCAATTCCGTCCTTGCCGTTTTTCCCATCGGCTCCGTCTTTTCCGTCAATGCCGTTAATGCCGTCTTTGCCGTTTGTACCGTTTATTCCGTTCTTACCGTCGGTGCCATTTTCGCCGTTGGCTCCATCCTTGCCGTTTTCTCCGGCAGCGCCCCGCAGCTCGGTAAGCGCCACCAGGTCGCGCCAATCGGTTTCGTCGCTGTATTTCCACTGGATCGCCGTGCCGTTGTTCCGCACCTCCGGCAGTGCGGTGTTGGTTTTTGCCGCCTTGCTCCATCCTATGGCAAGCACGCTGCAAAGCACCAATAGAGCGACGCAAAGCGCCAAAAGTGTACCTGTGAGTAGTTTTTTCCCTGTTTTCATCTTCTTTCCTCCGTTCGGAATTGTTATTACGGCGGAGTTTTGCACCGCTGCCCGCGCCGTAAATGAGCGGCGGCTGACCGGCTTATGCTTGGTTTGCTTTGTACTTATCCACGAACAGGGCAACCCCCTGCTTTAAGACCTCCATTTGGGATTTCAGGTAGTATTCGTCCTCGACCTTTTCCATTAGTTCACGCTTCCGCTCATTGTGTTGTTACTCTGTTGTTTTCATGTCGCTTCGCTCTTTTGCGTATACCGACCGTTCATTTATGATTATTATAGCATGGAATTGTGATAATTTCAAGAGCAGTCTGCAAAAAGCGTGATGAAAAGGGACAGTCTACATCTGTTGACTGTCCCATCCGTTATGTATTTTCTTTTGATACGGGCGAAGAGTGCCGACAAACCTTTGATGTCCTTCTGGCGTTTTGGAAGCCCCTCAGGCTCAAAGGAACTCTGGCAATCCTGAGGTACATCCACTTTGAATTCTCCATATTTACTACGAACAGTTTTAGGCTTTGTTCCATTACGATAATTAGACTCACCAGATCTTTCATAACGATCATATCCAAGGTGATTGTCCATTTCTGTTTCATGCATATCTTGAATAGTTCCAGAAAGTAGATCTTTAAGTGCTTCCTGAATAATTTCCATCATCTGCTGAGTACATATTCTGTAAAGATGGATAAGCATCGAGCATAGACTGTCTTGCTTCCTTCAAAAATGTGTGCTGTTCCAAAAGGTCTTACCCTTGGCTGGTCACCTTCTACTGTTGCCAAATAATATGTCTCCAAACGACAAAACAATCTTAATTACCACATTCATATTATCAGGTACTGTTAACCCTAGTCACATTTCTAAGAATCTTATCCATTCCGGATTTTCAGTTCTTAACACTTCCGGTTTATGTTTCTTCGGGAAAGAATTTTCTCAATAAAAGGACGAAGCGATTCTCCTACATTAAATAATTTCATTTTGTATTCCTCCTATCTCAATATTTAGATATTACTTTTTATAAAAAAAAAGAGCATTTCCATTCATTGTAATGGATGCTCTTCATAGCTATCAATGTATAGCTGTCTACCTACATTTACATTAACATATAAAAACAATAAATGCAAGATTTTTTTTGCAATTTCCCAAGATTTTTTAATCTTAAAAGGTGCCATAGTTTCCTATAGCACCTTAGTATTACTTTTTCTTATTGTCATTAACCAACGCACCATATCCTTTAAGCTTGGCGGTATATTCCTCAAGGCTTGCCATATTATATAAGTCAAGTGCCTGCTGCTCGGTTAATCCATTCTCTTCAAGTGCTGCCGTAATCTTGGAATATAATGAATCCATCTGAGATGAGATTCCATATTCCTCTATAAGATCCTCCGACTTATTTTTACGTCCGACTGTCTTAATTAATGCATCGACCGCACTTCCCTTTTTATTCAGATCAACATAGTGCTGATATGACGTAAGTCCATGTTGTACCGAAGCTAATAATTTATTCTTGTTATATAAATCCTTAGCATCACCTTTAAGTGAAAGTCCGGATAACAATCCATTAGCCTCCTCGTAATTTCCGGCATCAAACGCATTCTCAGCATCCGCTATCGTGCTCTTCTTGTTGAAAATATTGGTTCCGACTATCAGCACTGCAGATATAACCGCAGCAATCAGGACTGCTTTGAATATTGCACCAAAATCAGGCTGGATGCGTTCGGACTTATCAACCGGCTTCTTTACTTTAGGTGCCTTAGGTTTCTTCTCCTTAGGCGGTTTCGGTTTCTTTTCTTTCTTAGGTTTCTTCGGTTTCTCTTCTTCGGCCGGTTCCTCGCTCTTCTCTTCTATATCTGACAGATCGTCGTCACCCCCGGCATCCTGATACAGCTCGTCCATCAATTGCTTATTGATGTCTGCATCGCTCAATGCCATATCATCAGACTGTTCCGGCTCGTCACCATTGTCGTATTCTTCAACAAAGAAAGACTTAAGTCCCTTTTTCTTTTTCTTATCTTTCTTATCTTTCTTATCTTTCTTATTCTTTTTTTTCTTCCTGGACTTCTCAGGTTCGGCGTCGTCCGAATTATTATTCTCCGCCATTGCAATTCCGGAATCCGTGATATCATTATGTATGGAATCATTATTCATCGCAGGTTCAGACGGATAATCATTCATGCTCTGCATATTAAGATTATCATCCAATACCGGTACATCATCAAGAACAGGTTCTGATGTTTCACCATCATTGTAATCAAAATCAGCCGGATCTTCAGACTCAGTTTCAGAATCGTTATCAACGTCCGGATTGTAATCCGTTTCTTCATCCGATATTGTACTCTCGTTATTCAATGCTTCTATAGCATCTGATATGGATGCATCCTGCGCTGACTGATCAACTATGTCCTTCAGGTCATTGACAAACTTCATCTGCTCATCTGTTGACTTCTCATCATTAATGTCTACCGTATCATCATTATCATCGTCTGTCTGCATACCCTTGAACATTTCATCCAATGTCGCTGCTTCTTCCTTATTCTGGTCTGTGTCATCTTTAACAGTTGTATTGTTACCAAGTTCACTGTCATTTTTGATTGCACTATTTAATAGACTGTCAAGATATTCTTCTTCTTCATTTTTCTCAGCCATCATATCCTCCGACAAAATGGTTTATTTTAATAATAATTTATCTATTGCTTCTACAAGCTGTCCTATTTCAGGCTTGGACAACTGTGAATCCGCTCCGAGTGCCTCGCCCTTTCTTCTCATATCATCATTAATAAGTGATGAGAAAATAACAACGGGAATATTTTTAAGATATTGATTGGTCTTAATGAGCTTGGTCAATCTGTGTCCATCCATCATAGGCATCTCAATATCTGTTATAACACAGCTTACATGCTCCGTTACTTTATCTTTATACTGGCCGGCCAGTTTCTCAAGCTTATCCCAACATTCCTGTCCATTTGGTGAGATGTCAAGATTAGCATATCCTGCCTTCGACAATGAATCCGATATAAGCTTCATAAGAAGTGCCGAATCCTCTGCTATGAATATAGGAAGACTGTTTCTGTCACGTCCGGCATATTTCTCAACTTCAGACACTTTAAGTCCCGTTTCCGGTGCGATATCATTAACGATATGTTCAAAATCAAGTATTATTATAAGTCGTCCATCTATCTTAACAACGCCTGTGGTAATGCTGTCCTGACCTGAACTTATTGATGAATCAGGTGTAATAATCTGTGCCCATGACACCCTGTTAATTCCCAATACCTTATGTACATGAAATGCTATATCAAGCTTATTGAAGTTCGTCACAATAAGCATATCCGATGATGTATCCGGGTTCTCCTGTCCGTGTGTCGCCTTGGCAAGGTCTATAACCGTTATCATCGTATCTCTCGGCATAAAAATACCTTCGATATACGGATGTGAATTAGGTACAGGCGTAACCGGCATATATGGGAGTATCTCTCTTATCTTAGCAACATTAATGCCGTAATGGTTATCCCCTATAGTAAATTCAAGCAACTCCATCTCATTCGTTCCATTTTCCAATAATATATTTGTATCCATAAATAGCCTCCATACATTTATCCGTCTAAGTTATTATTAGCAGATTCAACTGTTTACATTGTATCACATTTTGAGGAAAAAAAAAAGAGGTAATGACACTAATCATTACCTTTCTTGTTCCTTCAAAACCACACACTAAAAACGATATTCATATCAAGATTTACTCTGTTAATAACTTTTCCTCTTCTACCTGACTTTGGTCAAGCGCTCGACCTATTAGTATCAGTCAACTCCACGTGTTACCACGCTTCCATCTCTGACCTATCTACCTCGTAGTCTTCAAGGGGTCTTACAGCTTACGCTCGGATATCTCATCTTGAGGGGGGCTTCACGCTTAGATGCCTTCAGCGTTTATCCCG
>OIEI01000736.1_pt1 | contig 10804 bp, 10 predicted proteins | sample 1581781 | NCBI WGS metagenome assembly OIEI01 (sample SAMN01760935, study PRJEB22395) | human gut metagenome | reverse complement strand
CCCTAACCTTGCACCCCACACCATGTAGCTTGTGAAGGTGAATTCAGAGCTGAAGAGCCCGGCGCTTTTGGTGTACCTCTCCACCTCCTGCCGCATATCCACGGTCACTTCCCTGAATTCGAGTGTTTCTTGCTTAATGCTCATATTTTCCATATTCTCATATTACTCTACCGGCACGATAAGTTTCAACCTTTAATTTTTATTTTGCTCTTTACCCCATTTTCTTTGCCATGAGCGTCCAATGGAGCTCCTTCTCCGGAGCGCAGGGAAACGTCAGCTCCACCATCTTTTCCACCAACAACACCAAGCAGGCTGCCCTCTCCCTGGCCCGTCATCTGTGCGCCCGGGAAAAGGGACAGCTGCGGCGGATGTGGTTCTATGTTTCCACCATTCTCAGCTTCCATGTAGGCGCTGCGGCAGCTTACTTCGCTGTGGAGCTTTGGGAGATCAAGGCTTCTCTGTGCGCGCTCCCTTTCATCCTCTGGGCCTACTTCATGGTGGTCTGTGAGGAGCGCTATCGCCGGGAGAATGAGTCCGCTCCGGCCTGAAGCCCACGGATTTTGCTGTGCTGCCGCAGAACCGGCGGCATAGTTTTTTATTATACAACATTTTGTGTATCTCCTGTAATTATTTGCTATATTTTGTGGTCTTTGTCTGTTCCTCCAAATTTCACCGCCTAAATTTGGTACAGTTTCTCTCTATATTTTGTGTGTTAACCCCTTGTAATGGCACAATATATAGTGTAACATAGGTGTATACACACATGTGATAAATATTACTTGCCCTCGTTGGGGCGGAGGAGGACAAATAAAATGAAGATCATCAAGCGCAACGGCTCCGAGGTAGCCTTTGACATCACGAAGATCATCGTTGCCATCACCAAGGCCAACGACTCCGTGGAGGAAGTGGATCGCATGACCCCCGTGCAGATCCAGCGCATCGCCGAGTCTGTAGAGCTCCAGTGCCAGAAGATCGGCCGCGCTCCCACTGTGGAGGAAATTCAGGACATGGTGGAGCATTACATCATGGCCCACGGCGCCTTTGAAGTGGCCAAGCATTACATCACCTACCGCTATACCCGTTCCCTGGTCCGCAAATCTAACACAACCGACGATAAGATTCTTTCCCTTATCGAGTGCAATAACGAGGAGGCCAAGCAGGAGAATTCCAATAAAAACCCAGTGGTCAACTCCACCCAGCGGGACTACATGGCCGGTGAGGTCAGCCGCGACCTCAGCGAACGTATTCTGCTGCCTCAAGAGATTGTTGAGGCCCATCGGGAGGGCATCATCCACTTCCACGACAGCGATTATTACGCCCAGCATATGCACAACTGTGACCTGGTGAACCTGGAGGATATGCTGCAAAACGGTACTGTCATCACCGGCACCCTCATTGAGCGTCCCCATAGCTTTGCCACTGCCTGCAATATTGCCACCCAGATCGTAGCCCAGGTGGCCAGCAACCAGTACGGCGGCCAGTCCATCAGCCTCACACATCTGGCCCCCTTTGTAGAGGTCAGCCGTCAGAAAATCCGCAAGATTGTCCAAGGTGAAATGGCCTCCATCGGCGTGGACCCCGGTGAGGAGAAGATCAGCGAGCTGGTAGAGACCCGCCTGCGGGAGGAAATTCGCCGGGGTGTGCAGACCATCCAGTACCAGGTGGTGACTCTCCTGACCACCAATGGCCAGGCCCCCTTCATCACTGTTTTCATGTATCTGAACGAGGCCCGGAACGAACGGGAGAAGAAAGACCTGGCCATGATTATCGAGGAGATGCTCCTCCAGCGCTACCAGGGCGTGAAAAACGAAAAAGGCATTTGGGTCACGCCTGCTTTCCCCAAGCTCATCTACACCCTGGAGGAGGATAACATCCACGAGGACTCCCCCTACTGGTATCTCACGGAGCTGGCCGCCAAGTGTACCGCCCGTCGTATGGTGCCTGACTATATTTCCGAGAAGAAGATGAAGGAGCTCAAGGGCGATGTATACACCTGTATGGGCTGCCGTTCCTTCCTGACCCCTGACCGCTTCACCGATGCAGGGGTGGGCAATATCGCCAATGCCGGCAACTACGAGCCCGGCAAGCACAAGTATTATGGCCGCTTTAACCAGGGCGTTGTCACCATTAACCTGCCGGATGTGGCCCTGTCCTCCGGCGGCAATATTGAGAAGTTCTGGAAAATTTTTGACGAGCGCCTGGAGCTGTGCCACCGCGCCCTCCGCTGCCGCCACGACCGGCTGAAGGGCACCACCTCCGACGCCGCCCCCATCCTTTGGCAGTACGGCGCTCTGGCCCGGCTGAAAAAAGGCGAGGTCATCGACAAGCTCCTTTACGGCGGCTACTCCACGATCTCTCTGGGTTACGCGGGTCTGTATGAATGTGTGAAATACATGACCGGCAAAAGCCACACGGACCCCGCTGCCACTCCCTTTGCTCTGTCCATTATGAAAAAAATGAACGAAAAGTGCCAGGAGTGGAAGACCGCCGAAAATATTGACTACTCCCTCTACGGTACACCCTTGGAGTCCACCACCTATAAATTTGCCAAGTGCCTGCAAAAGCGCTTCGGCGTCATTGAGGGTATCACCGACAAGGGCTATATCACCAATAGCTACCATGTCCATGTCACCGAGCCTATCGACGCCTTTACGAAGCTGGAATTCGAGGCCCAGTTCCAGCACCTGTCCCCCGGCGGCGCCATCAGCTATGTAGAGGTCCCGGATATGCAGAACAATCTCCCCGCCGTGCTGGAGGTAATGAAGTTCATCTATGACCACATCATCTACGCCGAGCTGAACACCAAGAGCGACTACTGCCAGGTCTGCGGCTGGGACGGCGAGATCGAGGTGGTGGAGGAGGACGGCAAGCTCATCTGGAAGTGTCCCCAGTGCGGCAATACCGACCAGGATAAGATGAATGTGGCCCGCCGCACCTGCGGCTATATCGGTACCCAGTTCTGGAACCAGGGCCGCACTCAGGAGATCAAGGACCGGGTTCTGCACCTGTAATTGTCCTCTGCAAAAAAATAGGCGGGGTAGGCAGGGCCTGCCTCGCCTTTATAGAAATGAGGTCGAGCAACCATGCACTATGGCGAGCTGAAAAAATGTGATATTGCTAATGGTGAGGGGGTACGGGTGTCCCTGTTCGTCTCCGGCTGCCGCAACCACTGTAAGGATTGCTTCCAGCCGGAAACCTGGGACTTCTGCTACGGCCGGCCCTTTACGGAGGAAACGGAGCGGGAGATCTATGCCGAGCTGGATAAGCCCTATGTGGGCGGTCTGTCACTCCTGGGCGGAGACCCCTTTGAACCGGAAAACCAGCGGGCACTGCTGCCCATGCTGCGCCGCATCCGGGAAAAATACCCGCAAAAAAGCATCTGGTGCTACACCGGCTATCAGCTGGAGGAGCTGCTGACTCCCGGTGCGCACCCCCACTGCGAGGCTACGGAGGAAATGCTCTCCTGTATCGACATTCTCATCGACGGGCGGTTTATACCGGAGGAAAAGGACATTTCCCTGCAGTTCCGCGGCAGCCGCAACCAGCGGGTCATTGATATGAACCGGACACGCCAATCCGGGAAAATCACCCCTTGGGATAAGCTTCGCAAGTAAAAAACAGCTCTATATAAGGCAAGGCTCTCAAAGCGCCCAAGGCGCTTTGAGAGCCTTTTTTTACCAGCTCTGGAAGGCATCCCGGCGGCGGTAGCCGGCGCAGGCAGATTGATTCTCGTGGAACTCCACAAACTTCAGTGCGTAAATATCTCCGCTGACAAAGCGGTTCTGATCCGGCTGATAGATCACTAAGTAGTCGTTGCCGACGCTGGCCAGGATTCCTTCCCATTGTATGGCCTGCTGAGTACCCATAAGGAAACTGGCCACGATATAGTATCCCAAATTCCGGGCCAGCAATCCCCGGATAGAGCTATTGGTCACATCCCGGGTGCCGGTGGGATTCTCCACGGTCTCAACCTCCTTCTGCTGAAGCATCATGTGCTCCGGCCGCTGCGGGATCAGGGCCATATTGCTCTGATCCGCCTGCATAGGAGTTACGCCGCTCTGCATGGCTGTGGCGCCACTCTGGATGGTGCTCATACCCCCCTGCATGGCGCTTATGCCGGGAGAAGCTCCGTCCTGTATATCTGTATGTAATTGCAGCATACATCACACCTCACTCAAGTTTCATAATACGCATCTGTCGGAGCATAGAAGCAATGCTGTCCAATTTTCTCCACGAACTGCCCCACCTGGGAGGGAAAATAGCTTCGGCAGGGCTTATCGTAGGGGTTATAAAACCACAGGGCGTCCCCCACAATGGGCAAGCGGTTGCCCGCTATGGCCCAATCCGCAATGTCGTAGTTTTCCTTTGTGGGTCGCATATTGTAGATGTTCTGGGGATTATACGCACCGGCAATGTATTCCGCCAGGCAGGTGAACTGCCCTGGCTGAAAAATGATGTTATACAAATCTCCCTGGCCCAATCTATCGTACTCCCCACCGATAACATTCACCCGGTTCATCACCACGCCGGCCACTGCTTTCATTCCGTTTTCTCCTTCGCCTCCCGCCTCACACTGAATGAGCCGGGCCAGCAGCTCTCGCTCATTATAGGCCATCGCTCTCACGCTCCCATTGCTCTCCATACTATGCGTCTGCGACGACAGGGGTGAATAAAGCCGCAGAGATAAATCTCCGCGGCTTCACATTTTGTTCCTTTATTCGCCCTTCGCCAAGGCCTGCTCCAGGGCAATGGATAACTGATCCGGACAGGAGCTGGGCTTGTCTCCGCAGCGGATGCCCTTCATCCGCTCAATGGCGTCCCGGGCGGGCATCCCAATAACCAGGCGGGAAATGCCCTGTAGATTCCCATTACAGCCGCCCTCCACCCGCACATCGCGGATGATGCCATCCTGCAGCTGCACGGTCATCTTTCGGGAGCAAACGCCCCGAGGCTGATAGGTGTATGTCATATGCAATCCTCCTCTTGTTCAAGTCAGGCCGCAGCCGTTGTGAAGATACCCACGCCCAAAAGGGACAGGCCGCCCATGATAATCCCCGCCAGCAGCACACCACCCATGCAGGCCAGCACGCTCTTCTTAAAGCCCATGTCTAAAATGCTGGCCGCAAGCGTCCCGGTCCAGGCGCCGGTGCCGGGCAGCGGGATGCCCACAAACAGCAGCAGTGCCCAAAACAGGCCCCGGCCCGCCTTTTCCTGGAGCTTTTGGCCGCCCCTTTCGCCCTTTCGCAGGCACCAGGTAAAAAACTTGCCGATATACCTCTTGTCGCAGCCCCAGACCAGGACTTTGCGGGCGAAGAAATAGATAATGGGAACCGGCAGCATGTTGCCCACGATGGCGATGCAGTAGGTCTGCCACAGCGGCAAGCCAAAGGCGATGCCATAGGGGATCGCACCGCGCAGCTCTATCAGCGGCACCATGGACACTCCGAACACGATCAAGCAATGCTTCAGCATGGGATATTGGCTCCTAACTTTAGTATGCGCTTATTATACACACTTTTGCAGATATTTACAAGACTCAGACCAAGGCATATTTTCGGGCGTAAAAGTCATAGCGCTGGCGGTACTCATCGCTGCCGCTGCGGATGCCGTCCAGATAGCCATGGATATCCAGCCGGCTCTTTTGCATCTGCACCACACAGCCGGCAATATTGGAGCAGTGGTCAGCGATACGCTCCAGGTCCGTCAGCATATCTGCCCAGACAAAGCCGGCCTCCATACTGCACTTGCCCTCCTGCAGGCGCAGGATATGCCGGGAGCGAAGCTGCTCCTTCAGCGTATCCACCACCTGCTCCAGGGGCTCCACCTCCCGGGCCGCAGAGAGATCTCTGTGGATAAAGGCCGTGAGAGCCAGGTCCATGATCTCATCCACCGCGCCGAACATCTTACTCATTTCTTCTATTGCCGGCTGTGTAAAGGCGATACCCTTTCCGCGCAGCTCCTCTGTCGACTCCAGGATATTCACCGCATGGTCACTGATGCGCTCAAAATCGCCGATCATGTGCAGCAGCTCCGCCGCCTCCACCCGATCCTGGTCGCTCAAGTGACAGCCGGAAAGCTTCACCAGATAAGTTCCCAACTCGTCCTCATAGCGGTCAGCGGTCCGCTCATCCTCCCGGATGCTCTCGGCGCGCTTTACATCATGATTTTTCAGCTCATGCATAGCGTTTCGAGTGGCCCGGACCGAGGTGAAGCCCATGTTCATGGTGACCTCATGGCACCGCTCCATAGCCACCGCCGGAGTAGCCATGAGACGCTCGTCCAGCTCGGGGATGCTGTCGCTGCCGGCATGATCGGGGATAATGCGGCAGGCCAGCTTCTCCAGCAGGCCCGTCATGGGCAGCAGAAGCGCCGTGCAGAGTATATTAAATATCGAGTGGACAATGGCTATGCCCAACTGATCAATGCTGCCGTCCAGCAGGGGGATATTTACCAAGGCCCGTACCGCCTCAAACACCGTCAGCCATACCACCGTGCCGATGATGTTGAAGGATAAATGCACCACCGCCGCCCGGCGGGCGTTGCGATTGGTACCGATGGAGGAAAGCAGGGCCGTAACGCAGGTGCCTATATTTTGACCCATGATAATGGGGATAGCCGCGCCAAAGGTGATCTGGCCTGTAGAAGACACGGCCTGCAGGATGCCCACGGAGGCCGAGGAGGACTGGATGATGGCCGTGAGCACCGCGCCTGCCAGTACGCCCAAAATGGGATTGGTGAACACCAGCAGCAGCTCCCGGAAGCTCTCCATATCCTTCAGCCCCGCCACGGCGGTACTCATGGTATCCATGCCGAACATCAATGTGGCAAAGCCCAGAAGGATCATACCTGTATCCTTCTTCTTGCCGCTCTTGCCCATCATATACAGCGCTACACCGATCAGGGCCAAAACAGGCGTGAAGGATGTAGGCTTGAGGAGCTGCATGAAAAAGCTGTCGCTCTGGATGCCCGAAAGGCTCAGGATCCATGCCGTTACAGTGGTGCCTACGTTGGCACCCATAATAACATAAATAGCCTGACGCAGTGCCATAAGGCCGGAGTTTACAAAGCCCACCACCATCACCGTTGTGGCAGATGACGACTGGATCACCGCCGTGATGCCCACGCCGGTGAGAAAGCCCGCCGCCTTGCTGCTGGTAAGCTTGCCCAGCAGGTTTTTCAGCCCATTGCCCGCACGCTTTTCCAGGGCATCGCCCATGAGGTTCATGCCGAACAGAAACAGGCTTAACCCGCCGATCAATGTTAAGAAATCGAAAAATGTCATGAATCTCTCTCCTCTTCCGTTTTTATCTATTATTAGCATATCTGTTCCATCTTAAATCCGAAACCGGAGAAAAGTTAAATCCATATTAAATTATGAAAAAAGAGGGCTTCCGCAAGGGAAGCCCTCTTAAGGCCCTGTAAATTTTCTGTCATTCCCCGGGAAAGAGCACCGTGATAACCGTTCCATCCTCGGGCTGGCTTTGCAGCTTTATCTCCGCGCCGTGCAGGGCCGCCGCATGCTTCACAATAGATAGGCCCAGCCCTGTGCCGCCGATGGCCCGGCTATGACTCTTGTCCACCCGGTAAAACCGTTCAAAAACCCGGCTCTGGTCCTCGTAGGGGATGCCGATGCCGGTATCAGCCACCGTTACGGACGCTCTCCCCGCACTCCGCGCCACCGCAACGGTGACACTGCCGCCGGAACGATTATACTTGATGGCATTGTCGCAGAGGTTATAGATCATCTCGCGGAGCACCTGATACACACCGCGGACCTGCAGGCTCTCGCCCGCTAAGCGCAGCGTGACGGTCTGCCTTTTTGCCACCGGCTCCAAGCTCTGCAGCACATCGTCACAAAGCGTATAAAGGTCAATATCTTCCCAGGTCATATCGCCGCCGCCCTCCTCCAGGCGGGACAGGTCGATGATGTCCTCCACCAAATTTGTCAGCCGTGTACACTCCTTTTGGATGTCCAAGCTGAATTCCCGTACCTTATCCGGCGGCACAAGGCCCTGGCTCATAAGCTCGGCAAAGCCGGAGATGGAGGTCAAGGGTGTTTTCAGCTCGTGGGACACGTTGGCTGAAAATTCCCGGCGGAGCTTTTCCCGTTGCTCCCGCTCTGTCACATCCAGAGTCAGCACCACGGCGCCGGTGACCTGGCCGGACTCCAGTACGGGGCTTGCAATGACGGAGAGTGTCCTCTCCCCCTGCTGCAGCAGCCGTTCACACCGCTGGCCGGTCAGGGCCTGCTGTGCCGCCTGGCAGAGCTCCCTTTGGCTGCACTTGGCAATATTATCCGCATCCGTGGGCAGCAGCATGGACGCGCTGTGGTTCTCCGTCAGCACATGGCCCCGGAGGTCGATGAGCAGGAATCCCTCGCTCATATTCTCCGTCATGGCCGAGAATTCCCGCATACGGCGGCTCAATTCGTCCATCTTCTCCCGCTGCTGGCGCAGGCGCTGGGTCAAGGGCTGCAGCTCCGGATACACATTCTGAGGATCATCCGGGGAAATGGCATTGATAGGCTGGGTGATTTGCCGGGCCAGGCGGACGGATAGGCCCGCCGCCAGCAGCAAAAGCCCGGCTACCGTAGCAGCAATGGGCCATGCCATATTCAGCAGCATAGCCCCCAGGCTGCTTTGCTCCCGGCTCAGGCGCAAAACGTTGCCGTCCTCCAGACGGAGGGCATAATACAGATTCTTTTTCAGCACAGTGCTGGAGTAATGGCTGCTCTTGCCCGTCCCCTCCCGCAGGGCCTGGACAACCTCCTCCCGGCTCAGATGATTCTCCATGGCGTCGGCCCTGGCCACACTGTCATAGAGCACAGTCCCGTCGGGGGAAATGAGGGTAATGCGGTCTGCAGAGCGCATCTGTTCAGGGGAAACATATTCCATTGTCTGCTGCAGCTGCTCTGCCTCCTGAGCGAGGGAGGCAAAGGATTGCTTTTCATAATAGCCATAGAGAATCCCGGAAAACAGCGCCGCGCCTATGACCAGCACCAGCATCGCCAGAGAAAATAAGCTGCGGATGATCTTACCGGTCATACCTGGCCTCCCAGCTTATAGCCGACGCCCCGGACGGTTTCAATGAGCCCGCCGGCTTCCCCCAGCTTCTGCCGCAGGGTACGGATGTGCACATCCAAGGTGCGGTTCTCCCGCTCAGCCTCCAGGCCCCAGACACGATCCATCAGTGTATCCCGGGTCAGGACACGGCCCTGCTCCTGCAAAAGCAGAGAGAGTATCTCAAACTCCTTATAGGTCAGCATGACCTCCCGGCCATTCACCTGCACCTGCCGGCGCAGCGGATACACCTGCAGTGGGCCCACCTGCCACTGCTGCTCCTGCGGCTTCTTCTCTGTGCGGCGCAGCACCGCGCGTACCCGGGCCAGCAGCTCCACCGGGTTGAAGGGCTTGGTGATATAGTCGTCCGCGCCCACGTTTAGCCCCAGTACCTTGTCGGTGTCCTCGCCCTTGGCGGTCAGCAGGATCACGGGTACGTTGCTGGTCTGCCGCAGCTGGGCCATGGCGGACAGTCCGTCCATCACGGGCATCATGATATCCATCAGAATGAGGTGCACGTCCTCCCGCGCCGCCGCGGCCAGGGCCTCTTTCCCGTTGCAGGCGGACAGCACCCGGTAGCCCTCGGCCTTGAGATAGATCTCCAGCGCGGAGACGATATCCTTTTCATCATCAACGACCAAAATCGTGTACATAGAGGGACCTCCTGTGGGTGTGGTATATCTCTATCATACCCCTATTCCCGCCTTTGCACAAGGTCAATTCTTCACAGCGGGGGAGGGGAGCGACGCCAGGTTTACACTGTGGTGGATGGGCTTCCACTCCACCTTCATAAACAGCGCCGCCAGCGAGATGGGCAGATACGTCAGCATAAACAGCGGGAACGTCAGAGTGAAAGCGATCTTTTTCCACGCCGGCGCGTGGATACGCCGCCACTCGCTGGCCACGGTGATGCCGCCCAGCACCAGCAGCGTGGCCAGGATACTGCCCATGCACTCCAGCAGGGAGCGAAGGGCGAACCATACGCCGTCGCCCTGCATAAGGCCCAGCGCCGTCAGCGTCAGGTTGGCCAGCAGACCCAGGGCCGTCAGGATAAACGCCGGCAGGATGGACATGGACATATCGAAGCAGCTCCAGCTGCCCCGGGCCGTGCCCTTCAGCAGGTCCGCGCCGTAGCGGCGGAATACCTGTATGTAGCCCTTGGCCCAGCGCAGCCGCTGGCGCACGGACTGGCGAAAGTCGGTGGGCTGCTCGTCGTACAGCACCGCGTCCTCGCAGATGGCGATCCTCTCGCCCCGCAGAATGTGGTACACGGAAAACTCGATATCCTCCGTCAGCAGATAGAACCGCCAGCCATGGCTCTCGTCCAGTATCCGCTGCGAGAACAGAAAGCCTGTCCCGCCCACGGCGGCGCTGCTGCCCAGCCGGTTCCGCGCGCCGTTCAGATAGCGGCTCTCCCGTAGGAACCACAGGGCGTACCCGGCGCTGATCCAGTTGTCGCCGAAGTTTTTGCTGTTGCGGTAGCTGGTCACGATCTCGTTTCCGGCGGAGAAGCTCTCGTTCATGCGCTCGAGGTAGTCCGGCGAGAGGATGTTGTCCGCGTCGAACACGAAGTAGCCGTCAAAGCCCTCCGGATAGTCTGCGCCGATGTGCTGCAGCAGAAAATCCAGGGCGTAGCCCTTGCCCACGTTCACATGATTGAAGCGCTCGTACACCACCGCCCCGTGTGCCCGCGCGATGGCGGCGGTGCTGTCGGTGCAGTTGTCCGCCGCCACCAACACCGTCAC
>OIEI01000722.1_pt1 | contig 11004 bp, 8 predicted proteins | sample 1581781 | NCBI WGS metagenome assembly OIEI01 (sample SAMN01760935, study PRJEB22395) | human gut metagenome | reverse complement strand
CGCCCATTTTGGTCTCGACCTGCTGGCGCACGGCCTCGGTGACCTTTTGGGTGAGGCCCGGCCGCTGGGCCTCCACAGCGTCTGTGACCTGCTTCAGAGCCGTCTCGTACACGGTGGTTTCATCCAGGGATTTGATCAGGGTGTTCAGCTCCCCGGCATAGTTTTCAATGGTCAGATCCGGCACGTTAAGGCCCTTAGCCCGAATTTGTGTAGCGGCGGTCTCCAGGAGGGAATTGAATACCTGCTTTGCACCGCTGTTCAGGGCCTCACTGTTGGCGGAAAGGGTGTTCAGCCCGCTGGACAGGTCTGCAAGGCCTGCCTTCAGCTGCGCTGCCCCGTCGTCCACGGAATCGGCGCCACTCTTGATAGCTGCTGCGCCTTGGGCCAGCTCTTCTACGCCAGACACCAGCTCACCGGATTTATCCAGCAGGGTGGACAGGCCCTCATATAGGGCGGAGGAGCCGTTCAGCAGCTGATCCATAGCGCCGGTCAGCTGATCCAGGGCAGAGGTGCTGTCCAGGGAGGTGAGATCCACGTCACCCAGCTGGCTGAACAGATCGTTGCAGGCCAGGGTTACGGTCATGCCCAGGGAGAAGTTGGTCACGTCGGCGGTGATCTCCACGCTGTCGGGGATGGAGAGATCATCCCGGCTGAGGTTTAGGTTCTCCTGCAGCCCCGGGAAGGCCAGGCCCACCACCACGGTACGGTCACCGTCATTAACCAGCTTGCCGTTGGTGATCTGCACATTTTGGAAGGTATCGTTGTCCAGGATCATACCCGTGAGCATGGCGAAGGGGACATAGATCCGCTGATTCACACCGTTGATCTGAACGGTCTCGTACTGACGATTCTCGTAGTCAAAGCGGATGGTCACCTTGCCGCTCTTACCCTTGAGCTCCTCGGGGGATATGGACTTCCCATCCAGATAGTAGCGCACGGACAAGCCCACAGGCAGTTCCTTTTGGATATTGCCCTGGTAGTAGATGTCATTGCCCTGGGCATCCCATACGGTCATGTTGTCGCCGTTTATGGTGTAGGATTCATCGCCCTTGACATTTTCAATGTCACTCAGATCGGACTTGTCCGCAACAGATGCACTGCCCAGTTCATTTTTTAGCCAATCGCTGACGATAATCTTCTTTACGGAGCCGTCGGCGCCGGTCAGGACGTAAACGGTCTCATCCTTGGAGATTTTCTGCTGCAGCTCGGCTGCCTGCTGGGCAGCGGAGACGGGCTGATCGTCCGCCTTCTTGGAGCTCGCCTGGGCGAAGGCCATGCCTGCACCGCCCAGACATAGGGCAGCACACAGGCAGATGGCAAGTATTTTTTTAGTGGTTTTACTCATGCTCGATTACCTCCTTGGCTTTTTTGCCGCACGGGATATGACGCATATCCAAAGTTGTTTTGCAAATCACAGTGTCCAGCAGCATGAACATGGCCGGCAGCACGAAGGTCACCAGCAGCATACTGATGACGGCGCCCCGGGCAATGAGCATGCACATGGAGCTGACAATTTCAATATCGGAATACAAGGCCACGCCGAAGGTAGCGGCGAACATGCCCATACCGGAGACAAAGATGGAGGGAATGGAGGTGTACAGTGCCGTCCAAACAGCGTCCTTCTTAGATTGACCGGCGATGCGCTCGGCCTTGTAACGGGTGGTCATGAGGATGGCGTAGTCCACGGTGGCGCCCAGCTGAATGGTGCTGATACAGATGGGCGTGATGAAGGCCATGCTCTGGCCCAGATAGTGGGGCAGGCCCAGGTTGATGAAGATGCCCAGCTCAATGACGGCAATGAGGACCACCGGCAGGGTCAGGCTCTTTTCCACCAGCAGGATGATGATGAAGATGGCCAGAATGGAAACCGCCGTAACAACGGCGAAATCGTGGTCCGTTGTCTCGATCATATCCTTCATGCAGGGAGCCTCGCCGATGATCATGCCGCCTTTGTCATAGCTTTTCAGAATGGTGTTAAGGCTTGTAATTTGGTCATTGACCTCATCACTGGCGGGGGCATACTCAGAGTTGATGAGCAGCAGCTCCCAGCGGTCGCTCTCCAGAATATCTTTAATGCTGTCCGGCAGCACCTCCTGAGGCACCCTGGAACCGATGACCGATTCCAGGCCCAGGACATATTTTACGCCGTCCACCTGGTCCATCTCACTTATCATACTCTTGACGGCTTTGGGGGAGAGGCCTGCGTCTACCAGCACCATATGGGTGGAGGCGATGTCGAAATCCTCCTGCAGCTTAGAGTTAGAGATGACATAATTCATATCCTCAGGCAGGCACTGGCCCATGTTGTAATAGACCTCGTCGTTGGCCTTTTCATAGCCGTAGTAAGCCGGCGCAATAAGCAGGGCAAAGACAACCAAAAACACGGGGAAGATCTTCACCAGCTTCTTGGAAAAGCCTCGCATATCGGGGATGATGGAGCGGTGCTTGGTCTTCTGCAGGGGTTTATCCAGCACCAGGATCATAGACGGCAGCACGGTGACGCAGCCCAGCACGCCCAGCAGCACGCCCTTGGCCATGACGATGCCCAGATCCCGGCCCAAGGTAAAGCTCATAAAGCACAGAGCGATGAAGCCGGAGATAGTGGTGACGGAGCTGCCGATGACGCTGGTAAGGGTATTGTGGATGGCGCTGGCCATGGCGGCCTCTTTATTCTCACACAGGGGCAGCTGCTCGTTGTAGCTGTGCCAAAGGAAAATGGAGTAATCCATGGTCACGGCCAGCTGCAGCACAGCGGACAGGGCCTTGGTGATGTAGGAGATCTCACCCAGGAAGAAGTTGGTGCCCATATTCAGCAGGATCATAGCGCCGATGGAGGCCAAGAATACAAAGGGGATCAGCCAGCCATCCAAAAACAGCAGCATGGCCACGCACGCCAGAGCCACGGCCAGCGCCACATAAATGGGCTCCTCCTGCTCGCACAGATCCTTCAGATCCACCACCAGAGCTGTCATGCCGGACACGAAGCACTGCTTGCCGCAGATGGTGCGGATCTGCTTCACAGCCTCCATGGTGACATCTTCAGAGGTGCCGGAGTCAAAGAACACGGCCATCATGGTGGAGTGGTCTGAGTTAAAGGCCTGGTAGACCTTGTCCGGCAGCATCTCCATGGGGATGGAGAGATCAGCCAGAGAGTCGTACCAAAGGACGGTGTCCACATGGTCCACCTGCTCCACCTGCTGCTTTAGGGCTGCCACATCCTTGTTGGGCATATCCTCAAAGATCAAGAACGTGAAGGCACCCTTGTTGAAGTCCTCCAGCAATTCATTTTGCCCGACGACCGTGTCCATATCCTCCGGCAGGTAGGTCAGCATGTCGTAGTTGACACGAGTGGCCGCCATGCCAAAGGCCGAGGGCACCAGCAGGGCTACGGTCAAAATCAAGATCAGAATACGGTGTTTGACCACCGCTTTTGCAAAACGCATTTACGATTCCTCCCATTCTTCATAGTCATCCGAAACAATCACATCCGGCTGTTGGTTGTCCACGATCTTCACCATGCTGATGGCAACGCCCAGGCTCAAAAGCCCCTCAGACACGAATGAGATACCCAGCAGCACCGTAACGGCCCGAGCGGCTGCCACGGGACATAGAGTGATGAGCAGACCGATGAGGGCCGTGAGCCCGGCCAGCACCAATGTCACCCACCATTGGCGGATGCCGAAGGCCTTGGCGTCCAGCGCCGTTCGGATCTTGAACAGGCTGTCGGCCATAATGCAGATGCCGTAGGCCACACAGAGGAACGCCACAGCGTCCTTGTGCCGGATGAGGGTGATGATGCCCAGCACGCACAGCAGCACGCCAAACTGCAGATCGTACTGAAAGGCCAAGCGAAACAGGTCCCGAGACCAATAGCCCACCAGCTTGATGATGCCGAAGACCAGAATGGCGATGCCGAAGAAGATACCAATAAAGGATTGGGACGGCGTGGGATAGAAGATCATGGCCAGCCCTGCCAAGGTGAAAATGGCGGAAATGGCAATGTAACCGTATTTGGCGATTTTCATGGGGGTTACGGAACGCAGCTTCATGTGATGCACCTCCTCTTTGCTTTTTTTGATTGCAGAGCAGAGAATACACCTTGCGGCAGCATTTGACTACGGACAAATAAACCGTCCGTGCCTGAAAATCAGACACAGACGGTAAAATTGGCCAAAAATTAGGCACGGGGGTGTCCCGTGCCTAATTTTTATCTCATGAAAGCCTCGCAGAGTTTGCCACCCGCAGGCGGCAAAAAAATAAAACCATTTTCTCTTGCGACCTGTGCGTGAGAGAAAATACCTCTCAGGCTGCCAGTGTATAATTTTGAGCCTGCGGCTCAAAATTATGCGCGCAGCAGACTGCAAACTCCTTGTCGGAAAAACAAAGTTTTTCGACAAAAGCAGTTAGGCACGGGGGCGTCCCGTGCCTAATTTTTCTCGGATTAAACCTGATCCCGCAGAAGAACGGCGGCCTCCGTGGCCATGTCCCGCTTCAGGAGGAAAATACGGCGGATGGATTTCATGTACTGCTCGGACATCCCACTGTCCAGCCAATCAACGGTCAGGCCGAAGCAGACACATTTGTAGTAGTCGATAATGGTTTTTCTGTCCTCGGGCGAGATGTCCACCTGAGCCAAGGCGGTGTCTACATAGCTGCGAACGAAGTACTCGCACACCTGCATCAGCTTGCGTTCAAACACATCCCAGCTCACGGAGCGGTAGATGTGCAGAATGGCCCGGCGGCGGCGTGAGGCAAATTCGATGACCGCATCAAAGCCCTCCACAATGGAGGATACGGAGGGGTAGGCCTGGATGATAGACTCGGCATCCTCCTTGATGATCTCCTCAATGAGGGCAGGGAGGTCCTGGTAGTGGTAGTAGAACGAATTGCGGTTGATGCCGCACCGCTCCACAATATCTTTAACGGTGATGTCGTTCAGGGGGCGTTCCTCCAACAGGGAGGTGAAGGCTTCCTTGATTGCCCGCCGTGTGAAATTTGCCATGGCGCAGGGCTCCTTTCTATAGCTAATATTATTATAGCATGTATACCGGAAAAAACCAAGACCGGTTTTTGATCTGCCGCCGGGAGGCAACTGGATTCCTCTGTAAAAAAAGGTAGCTTTTTGCCGAAAAATGCCTTACAATACCAATATAGAATATGAAAGCCGAGGAAAACCCCCATGAAAAAAACGCTGCAGGAAAAGCTCTTGGCCCGACAGGTGAAAACGCCCAACGGCCTTCTCTATTGGATCCTCATGCTGGTGGTGAAGGTTCTCAATGGGAAGACACATACCACCTTCCGCTATAAGGCAGACCCCCGTAAGGACAGAGAGCCGTTCATCATCATCAGCAACCACGCCTCTCGGGTGGACTACCAGTTCACCGGCCCGGTGTGTTATCCCAATAGGCTCAACTATGTGGTGGGATATAACGAGTTTTTTCGATTTCCGGCCTGCCTGCTGCTAAAGCTGGCCCAGGTCATTCCCAAGAAGAATTTCACCCCGGATCTGCACTGCATGCGTCAGATGCGCAGCATCATCCAACAGGGCGGCCACCTGTGCATTATGCCCGAGGGAATGAGCTCCATCACGGGCATGGCCCAGCCGGTGATGGCCGGCACGGGCAAGTTTTTGAAGATGATGGGCGTCACGGTGTACTACACCAAGATATCCGGCGGCTACCTGACCTATACCAAGCACTGCCTGGATGAGCGTGTGGGCCGGGTGGAGGTAACGGTAGACCGGATGTTCACCCCTCAGGAGCTGAAGCGCCTGCCTCCCCAGGAGATCGAGGACACCATGAACCGTCTGTTGGCCCACGATGACTATATCTGGAACCGGGAGGCTCAGGTGACCTTCCGGGGCAAGGGACAGATGGCCAAAAAACTGGATACACTGCTTTATATGTGCCCCAAGTGCGGCGCCATGTACCAAATGAAGTGCAGCGGCAATGAAATGCGCTGCACCGCCTGCGGCAACACGGTATCCCTGGATGAAAGGTATAACCTGCGCCCGGTGGGTGAGGGAAGCGTCTGTCCGGAGCTGGTCAGCGACTGGGTGCTGCTGGAGAGAAAAAAGGCGGAGGAAGATGTAAAGGATCCAAATTTTACATACAGCGGCCATGTTCGTGTGGGCAAGCTGCCTGAACACAAGACTCTCAAAGGAGACAACACCTCCGTGATCTGCGGTGAGGGCGAGCTTCGACTGGATCACAGTGGCCTGACCTTTGCCGGCACGGTGGAGGGGAAGCCCTGCAGCTTCCATCTGACCACGGAGCAGGTGCCCACCTTCGGCATGTGTACGGATATTTCCCGATTCTATACGTTCGTGGAGGGCGAGTTTATGGAGTTCTATCCAGACCGGCAGGATGTGCTCCGCTGGGACCATCTGACCGAGGAGATGCATCGCGTCTGCGGCGGCAAATGGCAGAACGTGCCCTACCGGCATTGCGACTCATTGCACTGAAGCGGCATAACAAAAAAGCGCGCAGGTGATGCCTGCGCGCTTTTAGCTTGTATTTATGATTCCCGGGCCTTGCCAATGGCCATTAGGGGAATGGTGACCAGGATCAGAGAGAAGCCCAGCAGATCCAGCCAAGTGAAGGCGGTGTGCAGGAACAGCACAGAAATCACCACAGAGCTCACCGGCTCAATGGAGGACAGGACGCTGCCCACCAGGCTGCCCACAATGCTGCACCCGCTCTGAAAGAGGCTAAAGGAGAGCACCGTGCCCAGGACAATAACGCAGGCCAGCAGCACCCAGAGCTTGCCGCTGAACTGCACACCCTGGATGTGCCACGGGCGGAAGATCAGCAGCATCACTGCGCCGCCAATGGTCATGCCCCAGCCGGTGATGGTGAGAACATGGTACTTCTGCATGAGCTTTCGGGGGGATACGGTATAAAAAGCGAAGCACACGGCACTGATAAGGCCCCATATGGCGCCCTTGGCAGGCACAGCCAGCGTGTTGAGGTCGAAGTGGGTCACGCAGGTAAAAGCGCCCAGCACCACTAACACCACGCTAATCAGCTCATAGGGATGCGGCTTTTTCCGGGTGGAGGCAATGCTCCACAGCAGAATGACGATGGGGCTGCAATAGGACAGCACCGTAGCGAAGGCCACATTAGCGTACTGAACAGATGTATAATAGCTGTACTGGCAAAGGGCGGAGCCCAGCAGGGAGAACACCAGCAGAGAGGGCCAGGCTTCCTTATGCCGCAGGATCGCCATAGGCTTATTTCCGGCAATGGCGGCTGCGGAAAGGGGGATAAGACCGCCGATGAAAAGACGAATAGGCACTAACCAATCGGAGATGACGCCGCAATCCCGGAACATAACCTGCCCGCATGCGCCGCCAACAGACCAGAGTAAGCCGCCCAAAAGAGTCATGATGTAGCCCTTGACCATAAGGGAACGATTATTCCCAGCCATAAAAAAGCCCGTCCTTTTTAACAAAATCCAGCATCAATATAGCATGGTGGGACATGGATTGTCCATGAGCTTAACTGACAAAAACAGGCAGAAAAGGCCAAGCTCTCCTGGTGAAAATAACCCGGCTTCAGCCGCCGGAACGGATTGAAAACCGCGGTGCAATGTGATACCATAAGCTGGAAAGGAAGGTGATGGCGCTGGAAATAAGGATCAAACGAGCGGAGGAATACTCGGCCCGGCAACTGGCGGCGGAAATGCTGGCAGATGCTGTCGGCTCCGCTCCGGAGGATATTTTTTTCTATCGGGGAGAAAACGGCAAGCCCTTGACAAACCTGTCCCTGCACTTTAATTGCAGCCACAGTGGGGGCTTTGTGGTCTGCGCTGTGGGCGAAAGGGAGGTCGGCGTGGATCTGGAGCAGATCCGCCCGGTGCTCCCCCGGTTGGAGCGGGCCCTCACGGCGGCAGAGCGGCAGTGGCTGACCTCGCTCCCGCAGGCGGAGCGGGATGAGGGCTTTTTCCGGCTGTGGACGCTGAAGGAGAGCTGGATTAAGTGCCGGGGCGGCCGGTTAATGGAGTTTCGCCGGACGGAGTTTTTGCTGCAAGGACAGGAGATCGTTTCTGCACCGCCAGGCTTTATCTTCCGTTTTTTGCCTGCACCTATGGGCTATGTGCTGGCAATCTGTGAGAGAGAATAAAAATGCGGAGGTTTTTCCAATAGCCTCCGCATTTTATCTATATAGATCAGGTTATATGCTGTATTTCCGCTTGTACTCGTCGTAGTATTCTGCGAAGGACTCGTCCTTCATCTGCTTTAGGCTGCGGACATACTCGTGAGTATCAAAGGAGTCCGATTGCAGCTCAATGACTGCCAGGGCAATGTTGGAGCAGTGGTCGGCCACACGCTCAAAATTTGTCAGCAGATCATTGAAGACAAAGCCCTGATTCAGCGTGCACACGCCCCGCTGCAGCCGCTCGATGTGATGGCTCTTCATCTCATCGCACAGGGTGTCCACGATCTCCTCCAAGGGCTCTACCCGGCGTGCGCCTGATACATTGCTTTCAATAAAGGTATCCACAGATAGGTGCAGAATATCCCGGATGGCCTGCTGCAGCACGGAGAGCTCCCTTTGCGCCTGCTCGGAGAAAACGATGTTTTTTTCGTGGATTTCCTTGGCACACTCGGCGATGTTCAGCGCATGGTCGCCGATGCGTTCAAAGTCGGAGATGGTGTGCAGATACTTGGACACCTCCTCACTCTGCCGGGTATTCAAGGACTTGACAGTGATTTTCATAAGGTAAGTGCCCAGCTTGTCCTCAAAACGATCAATGGTATTTTCCTTATCCTCAATAGATTGGAAGCCCTTGTCGCTATAATTGGAGATCAAGTCCAATGATGCTGTCAGATTGCTGCAGGCGGTGTTAGCCATGGCGGCGGTGACCTCCCGGCTCTGCTCAATAGCCAGGGCGGGGTGCTGCAGAAAGCGCTCCTCCAGCCGGTCCATCTCCAGCTGTGCGGGATCGGCGCCGCGCTTATCCGGGATCAGGAAGCATACAAATCGCTCCAAAAGCCCAATGCACGGGGTCAGAACGATGACCGTGGCCAGGCGGAACAGAGTGTTGAGCAGGGCGATGGACACGGTGGTCATGGTCATGGGCATAAAGGGGAAATGGACAAAGGCGTTCACCACATAGAATACGGTGGCCCAAATTATAACACCCAGCACATCAATGAGCAGATAGACAAAGGCGGTGCGCCGGCCGTGAATGTTGGCACCCAGGGCACTGAGCAGCACCGGGACGGCTGCACCGATGGCGATGCCCATGATGATGGGAAACGCCACCTCAAAGGTGACGGCGCCGGTAATGGCCAGTGCCTGCAGGATACCTACAGCGGCGGAAGCGCTCTGCAGGATACTTGTAAAGGCGATGCCCACCAGGATACCCAAAAAGGGATTGGAAAAGCTGGTAAGAATGCCGGTAAAAGCCTCACTCTCCTTCAGCGGGGCCACAGCGTCGCTCATGGCGGACATGCCGAACATCAATACGGCAAAGCCCATGAGAATGTTGCCGATAGCCAGCGTGGATTGCTTTTTTCCGGCCATGCGCAGGATGATGCCGACAATGGCAACAACGCCCGTAAGGGTGGCGGTGCTTAAAAGCTCCACCCAGCCGCTGCCGCCGGAAAGGTCGGACAGACACAGAATCCACCCGGTGATGCTGGTGCCCAGAATGGCGCCCATGACCACACCAATGGCCTGCTTGACCTGCATCATGCCGGAGTTGACGAAGCCCACCACCATCACCGATGTGGCGGAGGACGATTGAATTACGGCGGTGACGCCGGTGCCCAGCAAAACGCCCTTGAGCGGTGTACTGCTGAGCCGGTAAAGCACCAGCTCCAGCTTGTTGCCGGCAACTTTTTTCAGGCCGTCACCCATAAGGCTCATGCCGTACAGGAACAGTGCCACACCGCCCAGCAGGGTTATGACGTCGGATACACCCATCCGCTTATCCCTCCCATTATTATTCCTAATTTAATAGTATACAAAATTTACGGAACATTGTCGATAGCAATTTAAGAAAACCGGTAAAAATCGCAAAAAGAATTGGACAAAAATTTCAGAGAAAAAACGCATTATTTAAGATAGATTTTACAGAAAGCGGATTTTCTTTTTAATAAGGATGCGGTATAATCAATTGGAAAGAAGGTGGAATTGGATGATCTATCTGCTGGAGGATGATGACAGCATCCGTAAATTGGTGATTTATGCCCTGCAGAGCCAGGGGTATGAGGCGGCGGGCTTTGAAAGACCGTCGGAGTTTTGGCATGCCATGGGCCGGCGGCTGCCGGAGCTGGTGCTGCTGGATGTAATGCTGCCGGAGGAGGATGGATTATCCGTGCTGAAGAAGCTGCGCTCCGCCACGGCCACTGCGGCCATCCCGGTGATTATGCTTACGGCCAAGAATACGGAGTTTGACCGGGTGACGGGGCTGGATTGCGGGGCGGACGACTTTGTCTCCAAGCCCTTCGGCATGATGGAGCTGATCGCCCGGGTCAAGGCGCTGCTGCGCCGGACGGAGCGAAAGGATCCCCAGCCGGAGCATACCATCCGGGGACTGTATGTGTGCCCGGCAAAGCACATCGTCACCGTGGACGGGGAGCCGGTGTCCCTGACCCTCAAGGAGTTTGAGATGCTGTGCGTATTCCTGGAAAACCGGAACGTGGTGCTGACCCGGGATCAGCTGCTCAACAAGGTGTGGGGCTATGCCTTTGACGGGGAGAGCCGGACGGTGGACGTACACATCGGCACCCTGCGCACGAAGCTGGGGCAGTGCGGCGAATACATCCGCACCGTCCGTGGCGTTGGCTACCGGATGGAGGCGTAGGCCATGACGAAGCGGGTTTTTCGCTCGATTTTTCTGGCGTCGCTGGCGGTGCTGCTGGCAGCGGTGGTGCTGATCCTGGGGGCGCTGTACACCTACTTTTCCGACGTTCAGGCGGAGCAGCTGCGGCTGCAAACGGCGCTGGTCGCCCACGCGCTGGAAACGGAAGGGGTTTCCTATTTTGACGATCTC
>OIEI01000720.1_pt1 | contig 11016 bp, 9 predicted proteins | sample 1581781 | NCBI WGS metagenome assembly OIEI01 (sample SAMN01760935, study PRJEB22395) | human gut metagenome | reverse complement strand
AGGGCGGCTGCCCGCTGGGCAACGGCACCGGCGGCCCGGGCTGGAACATCAAGGGCGAGTTCGCTGCAAACGGTGTGAACAACCCCATCAAGCACACCCGCGGCGTGATCAGCATGGCCCGCAGCATGAACCCCAACAGCGCCGGCAGCCAGTTCTTCATCATGCACAAGGACGCTCCCCATCTGGACGGCCAGTATGCCGCTTTCGGCAAGGTCGTTGCCGGAATGGAGGTCGTGGATAAGATCGCTTCCGTCCGCACCGACTGGAACGATAAGCCCACCACCCCCGTCAAGATGAAGACCGTTGAGCTCATCGAGGGCTGATCTTCTGCGCTTCTGTCCCACATCGCCTGCCCGTGAAGTGCCCCGTCAAGGAGACAGAAAAAATAATATAAGATTTTTGTTCGCCGTTTCCACAAGGGAACGGCGAATTTTTTGTGCAAATCGGCGTTAGGACGCTCGATTCATGGCACGGACGTGAGCTTGCAGCGTCCAACACGGGACATTTTTGGATATTTTACCTCCGCTGTATCGTGATTGTTCTTGCTTGACATGAAAATACCCCCAGAGTACGCAGAGTTTTCTTTTTACTCTGTCTACTCTAGGGGTAGCGTATCATGTTGAGGATACAGGCCGGGGGCTTTCCATATATGCGTCAGAAAGAGATGAGAGGCTTACTTTTTTTCGCCCTTGGGCAGCAGACCGGCGCGCTCCAGAGCCGGGCGCAGGGCCAGATACAGGATGACCACGCAGATGGTGGAGGCTACGCTGTTGACAAAGGTGACACCACCGGCGATCTTGGACAGGGCCTGTGCCACGGTGTACTCCTGGCCAAAGATGTAAATGTTGCGGAAATAGCCCAGGAACGGGTCGGTGATGACGTTCAACAGCAGGCCGGAGCCGCCTGCCACGATGACCTTGAGCAGGTAGCCCTTGCTGTGGCGGTCAAGATCGCGCAGCTTGAACACCTTGTGGGCCACGGCACCGCAGGTGATGCCGATGATGAACTTCAGTACAAAGGTGGTCACGGCATAGCCCGGGTCACCGGCCAGGATATCGGCCAGAGCCAGACCGATCGCACCGGCCAGGCCGCCGGAAACGCCGTCCAGCAGCAGGGCGGTCAGGGCGGTGAAGGTGTTGCCCAGATGGAACGAGGAGCCGCCGTAGAACGGCACACGGAAGAACAGGTATGCCACCAGGCTCAGCGCGGCCATAACGCCGGTCAGGGCCAGCTCCTTGGTGGTAAAGGTGCGCTTGTACAGCACACTGCCGAACAGGATGACAACGATCACCACAGCCAGCAGCAGCCACATTGCAGTTGTAGACATGATTTTTCCCTCCGATTTTTTTCGGGGCGAACCCCCTCTATCCTGCTCTGCAGGATCGTTCGCCCGTTTCAAAGCCACTTACCCATAAAACTACTTGACATTTGGGTGTGTGGTTGGTATGCTCCTATTATACGCGAAACTGGCACCATGAAAATACCCAGAATAAAGTTTTTTTATGGGGTCAGTTTGGCATTCTGCAAAAAGAGGAGGACACGATCATGGTCCATTTGACCACCGCACTGGAGCCGGGCTCCGGGGTGCCGCTGTACGAACAGCTGTACCGCAGTCTGGCCGGAGAGATGCGCACCGGGGCCCTGCCCGCCGGCACCCGGATGCCCGGCAAGCGGCGGCTGGCGGCAGAGCTATCGGTGTCTGTCAACACGGTGGACGCGGCCTATCAGATCCTGGCGACCGAGGGCTACATGGAGCCGCGGGAGCGCAGCGGCTTTTATGTGCAGGAATATCTTGCCCTGCCCACCCGGCCCGAGGAAGTGCCGCCCCCGGTGTCTGCCGCTCCGCAGCCGGAAGCGGCTGAGCCGCCCGTCCGGTTCGATCTGTCCACCCGGGGCGTGGACCCGGGGCTGTTCCCGTTCCGCACCTGGGCCCGGCTGCAGAAAGAGCTGCTCTATTCCTCGCCCCAGCTGCTGACCCATGGTGATGCACAGGGGGACGTGGAGCTGCGGCAGGCGCTGGCGGACAATCTGGAGGAATACCGGGGCGTGCGGTGCACCGCCGAGCAGGTGGTGGTGGGTGCCGGTATGGAGTATCTGCTGAGCCTGCTGGCCCCGCTTCTGCCCGGCAAAACGGCGGTGGAAAACCCCGGCTACCAGCGCGCAAAGCAGGTGCTGGAAAACAACGGCGTGGGGTGCTGCTGCCTGCCTGTGGATGCGGACGGCCTTTCGGTTGAGGCGTTGTCCGGCTCGGGCGCGGCAGTGTGCTATGTCACGCCCAGCCACCAGTTCCCCACGGGCGTGACCATGCCGGCGGGCCGCCGAACGGAGCTGCTCCACTGGGCCTCCCGCTGCCCGGGCCAGCGGTATATCATAGAGGACGATTACGATTCGGAGTTCCGCTTTGATACCCGCCCCCTGCCCAGTCTGCAGGGCATGGCCGGGGCCGACGGCCCGGTGGTCTACCTCTCCACCTGCTCCCGCAGTCTGGCCCCCGGCATCCGCATCGCCTACATGGTGCTGCCCCGGCAGCTGCTGCCCGCCTGGCGGGCAAAGTACCGGATCTATTCCGGCACCGTCAGCCGGTTTGAGCAGCAGACCCTGGCCCGCTTCATCCGCGAGGGCTACTTTACCCGGCATCTTGCCCGGGAGCGCGTGGCCTACAAGGCCCGGCGGGATGCGCTGGCTGCCTCTCTGCGCGCTGCCTTTGCGCCGGACGAGCTGACCCTGACCGGCCTGCACACCGGCCTGCATCTGTTGGCAAGGCTGAAAATTGCCCCGCCGGATGCCGCCCTTCGCGCCGCCGCAAAGGCGCAGGGCGTGGCCCTGAGCCTGCTGAGCGATTATGACCTGACCGGCGGGGAACAGGATTTTTCCGGTACGTTTGTGCTGGGCTATGGCTCCCTGAGCGAGGCATCATTCCCCGAGGCGGGCGAAACGCTGAGGAAGGTCTGCACCGCCGCCCGGGAAGCGTCTGTGATCGTGTAAGTGCCCGCTTTTGCATCCCACGCCCCGGGCAGGGCCTCGGCGTGGGGGAGGGCGCTGTTGTTGGCCAGAAACTCCAGAACCGTGCCCAGCAGGGTATAATCCTGTGCTGCAAAGTCGGTGAGCAGGGCCGCGCTGCTGGCCCGCAGGGCATCCGGCAGGGTGGCGGGCAGCAGGGCGATGTCCTGCCGGAAAAAGGCTTCCCATACTGCCGCCCGGGCAGCGGCCCGGCGGGCAGGCGGCAGGATGCCGTCCGCATCCCAGCCGGAGAGCAGAGCGTGGGCCTCCTTGGACGAAATGCTCTGCACGGCGGCGGAAAGCCCGGTTTCGGCCAGCTCATCGGCAGTCAGTGCCCCCGAAAACCCCACCCGCACCGGCCCGTAACGGGAAGCAGTCTTTTCCAGCACGGCGGGGGACAGCGCCAGATAAAACATATCCTCCGGCAGGCCCAGTACCTCCAGAAGCGCCTGACGGCACCGGGCGGGCCCCGCCGCTCCGTAGCAGTGGGCAAGGCTGGCAGTCTCTCCGTTGAAGGGAACCGTCAGCTCCCCCGGCACGGCCAGCAGGTTCAGACTGTTCTGAGCGGCGTTCAGGTAGACCAGCAAAAAGCCCGGCTGCTCTCCGGCGGTGCAGAGAAGCAGGGTCATCCGGTGCTCGGCCCGGGGCAGCTGGATGGGCACCCCGCTCTGGGGCTGGGCGGTCTGGATGCGGGTGCGCACCATCTGCCGGGTGAGCAGGACTGTGCCGCCCACCAGCGGCAGCAGCACCAGAAGTGCCGCCCCCAAAGCAGCCCAGAAGGGCCTCCAACCGTTCTTGTGCATCCCGTGTTCCTCCGTTCCGTTTTGGAACAGGGTGGGCCGGGATGCGCTTTTTTATACAGAAACCGCTGCCCGGGCATGAAAACGCCCCCTGTGCCATACAGTAGAGCACAGGGGGCGTTTGTGTATGTGGGAGAGCTTGGCGCGGGTGAATGCGGTGGTCGGCGGTGTGGTATGGGGGCCGGTGGGGCTGGCACTGCTGTTTGGCACCGGCTGCCTGCTGACAGTGCGCACCGGATTTTTCCAGCTGCGGTATTTCGGGTACTGGATGCGGCACACCATCGGGGCCATCTTCCTGGACCGGAATGTCACCGCCCACACGGACGATGAAGCCATCAGCCAGTTTCAGAGCCTTTGCACGGCGCTGGCGGCGACCATCGGCACCGGCAACATCGTGGGCGTGGCGGCGGCCATTCTGGCAGGCGGGCCGGGGGCTGTGTTCTGGATGTGGGTCATGGCCCTGCTGGGGATGATGACCAGCTATGCCGAGAACGTGCTGGGCATCTGCTACCGCCGCCGGGATGCCGCCGGAAGATGGTGCGGCGGGCCCATGTACTATCTGGCCGAGGGGCTGGGCGGCGGCTTTGGCCGGGCACTGGCGGTGCTGTTTGCCTGCTTTTGTGTGCTGGCCAGCTTCGGCATGGGGAACATGAGCCAGATCAACTCCATTGCGGGCAATCTGCAGGCGGTGTTCCGGGTGCCGCCGGTGGCAACGGGCATCGTACTGGCCCTGCTCACCGGGCGGGTCATACTGGGCGGGCTGAAGCGGGTGGCCGCAGTCACGGAGGCCATCGTCCCGCTCATGGCCCTGTTCTACCTGTTCGGGGCGCTGACCGTGGTCTGTGTCCATTGGGCGGCTGTCCCGGCGGCATTCGCGGCCATCTTCCGGGGGGCGTTTGGCTTGCAGGCCGCCGGGGGCGGGGTGCTGGGTTACGGCATGGCCCGGGCCATCAGCTGGGGATTCAAGCGGGGAGCCTTTTCCAACGAAGCAGGACTGGGCGCGTCGGTGCTGGTGCACTGCGCGGCCAATGTGGAGGAGCCTGTCCAGCAGGGAATGTGGGGCATATTCGAGGTGTTTGCAGATACCATGGTGGTCTGCACCCTCACGGCCCTTGTGGTACTCACCAGCGGCCTTGTGGATCTGGACACCGGTGCGGCCCTGACCGGCGTGGAGGGCTCCGCAATGGTGGGGCAGGCCTTTTCTACGGTGTTTGGGGCGTTCGGGCCGCAGTTCATCGCGGTGTCGGTCCTGTTGTTTGCCTATTCCACTACGCTGGGGTGGAGCCATTACGGCACCCGGGCAGTGGTGTATCTGCTGGGGGAGCGTGCCGCTGCAGGATATAAATTGGTGTTTGCGGCCATGGTGCTGGTGGGTGCTGTGATGAAGCTGGATCTGGCTTGGGCGCTCTCCGATACCTTCAACGGCCTGATGATGCTGCCCAATCTTGTGGGCGTGGTGGGGCTTTCGGGGGTGGTGGTCCGGGAGACACAAGCGTACCTGAAACGAAAATGACCCTCTCCGTCCCTGCAGTCTGTCTGTCAGATGCGGGATGGAGAGGGTCATTCTTTATCGCTTCTTTTTATTCGGCTTCGGGGCAGGCCGCTTCAGGCTCCGCACCGCGTCCCGCCCGGCGGCGATGCCGCTGCCAAAGGCCCAGTGCAGGTTGAAGCCGCCGCAGCTGCCAGCGCAGTCCAGCGTTTCGCCCACAAAGTAAAGGCCGGGGCAGCCCTTGAACTGGAAGCTGGGGGTCACTTCGGTCAGGCTCAGGCCGCCGCCGGTGGTCTGGGCCTGCTTCCAGCCGCAGGGGGTCAGGCCCTCGAACAGCCAGTGCTTGGCCGCGTTGGCCAGTACCTGCCAGGCGGCATCCGGCAGGGTGTCCACCGGTTTTTCAGGCAGCTTTGCCGCTGCCCACAGGGCGCGGCCCAGCTTGGGATTGAGCAGACCTGTCCAGAAATCCGCAGGTGCCTTGCCCGGCAGCAGGGGCACCCGGGCCGCAAACAGGGCGGTCAGGGCAGTCTCGTCCAGCATGGGGAAGAGGTCCAGCTCCACAGCCGGGCGCTTTGGCCCCCGCCCCGGGGCCAGATGGCCGGACAGCTGCATGATGCAGATGCCTGAAAGCCCGTAGTCCGTGAACTGCACCTCGCCGTTTTCCACAGCCACGGTGCAGTGGCGGTCGAGGTCCAGCAGGGTGGCAGCGGCCTTGGCCCGGATGCCGGCCAGAGATCGGTTGGGCTTTGCTGTCTGCAGGGCAGTCAGGCAGGGGTACAGCGGCTCCAGCTTTCCGCCGCACTGGGCGGCGAATCGGGTGCCGAAGCCGTCGGTGCCGAACTGCGGCCCGGCATTGCCGCCCATGGCGCAGATGACGGCATCGGCCCGCAGGGTCTGGTCCTGACCCTCGGCATCCTCGCACAGGATGGTGTAGCCGCTGCGGTTCTGGCTCAGGGTCTGCACAGTGCAGCCGGTACGCACCTCCACGCCCAGCCGGGCAAGGTGGCCTTCCAGCAGGGCCAGCACGTCTGCGGCCTGGTTGGAGTAGGGATACACCCGCCCGGCCTCATCGGTGCGGGTGTACAGGCCCAGCGCCGCGAACCATTCCAGCGGCGCGGCGGCATCCACCGCGGCCAGCAGGGGCCGCAGGGCGGCGGGGTCAGCGGTGAAATACTGCTCCGGTGCAATGCCGGTGTTGTCCAGATTGCAGCGGCCGTTGCCGGTGGCCAACAGCTTTTTGCCGCACCTGGGGTTGCGGTCCAGCACCGTCACCCGCACTGCCCCTGCCGGGGCAGACTGGGCGGCGGCCAATGCGGCGGCAAGGCCCGCTGCACCGCCGCCCAATATCACGATCTGCTGCATAAGAGCACCCCCTCAGAAATCCATACATTTTATTATAACATACACAGCAGCAAAAGGATAGAAGAATGCCCCAAATTTGCAGCGAATAATCTTTGACGAAAGCCTTGACAGAAAAAGCAGAATTTGGTAGTGTTGATTCGACGGAATTGCGTGGTTTCGCAGGCTGTGGAAATGCGGCCGGAAAAGGGCAGAGAGTTGGGACTCTGCTGAGGAGAAGCTGAATATGTGGAAGAAAAAAGAAAGATGGACGGCAGCTGCGCTGCTGCTGGCGATGGTCGTGGTGACAGGTCTGTGCTGGTACGTCCTGTACATCCGGCAGCAGTTCTATGACGAAGGCACCCGCAACCTGCTGGAGACCTATGAGCAGGTGGATAAGGCGTTTACCATCTTCAGCCGGAGCAACTGGAACATGCTGAACGAGTGGGGCAAGAGCCTGCAGGCTGCCAATGAGGAGGGCCTGGCGGAGGAACGCCTGCGCAGCTATGAGGCCGAGCGGGAGATCTGGCGGTACAGCAGCGTGTATCTGTTCAATGAAAACTGCGAATATTGGAGCATCCGGGGCAAGCATGAAAAAGTGGATCACCTCTGGACGGCTTTTGAGGAGATGTACCGCACCGGCAAGCCTACGGTGTCCAGCTACATCATGCGGAGCGGGGAGCGCCGGGTGGTATACTCTGCGCCCATTGCGCCGGTGGAGATCGACGGCACCACCTACACCAGCCTTGCCGTGAGCTATCGGAATAAGACCATAGAGGAATTGATCGGCGGCAGTGCTTATGGCGGCCAGAGCGACTGCTACATCATCCATCCCGATGGCGATGTGATGCTCTCGGAGGAGCCCAAGAGCGAGATCGAGGACTGGATGGACAACCTGTTCGACTACCTGCAGAAGTATGCGCAGGTGGATGCGGGCACACTGACCCGGGCCCGGCAGGACGTGGCAGAGGGCCGCAGCGGCAGCCTTTCCTACTGGCTTGAGGGCAAGAGCTATTATCTGGTCTACCAGCCTGTGGGCTTTCAGGATCTGTCCATTGTGGGCATCGTCGGCCGTGACGTGGTGGACAGTGGAATGCGGAAGATCCAGAACGCCACCATCCTGCTGCTAGCTGGGCTGTTCTTCTGCGCAGGCATCGTGCTGGTGCACGGTGTCCGCATCGATGCCCGCCTGCGCGTGGAGGAAAAGGAGCGCGCCCTCCGGCAGGAAGAGGAGGCCCGCCAGCAGATGGAGGACCTGGCCAACACCGACGGCCTGACCGGACTGTATAATGAACGCTATTTTGACGCATTGTTGAAAGAAAACGAGCTGAACAGGACACCGTTTGTCCTGTTCTACCTCGACCTTGACCGTTTCAAGCCTGTGAACGACCGTTACGGCCACGATGTGGGCGACCAGCTGCTTAAGGAGGTGGCCAGCCGCCTGCGGGGCTGCGTGCGGGAGAGCGATGCGGTGTTCCGCATCGGCGGGGATGAGTTCGCCCTCATCGTCAACGGAGCCGTAACGGAGGGGTTCTGCAAGAGCCGGGTGGAAAAGATCAAGGCAGCCATCCGGGAGCCTTACCGCCTGAAGGATGCAGAGGTGCAGGTTGGCACCAGCTGCGGCTGTGCGGTCTACCCCTGCGACAGCGACGATGTGCGTGCCATCCGCATCCTGGCCGACCACCGGATGTATGAGGATAAGCAGCGCTCCGGCCGGAGCTGAATGAATAATTCCCTTCCTGTTTCCACAGAATAACCATACTTCACAGAAATCTGGAAGCAAAACCGGAACATGGAAAGGAAGGGAACCTTATGAAAGCAACCGGCATCGTGCGCCGCATCGACGAGCTGGGGCGGGTGGTCATCCCCAAGGAGATCCGCCGCACCCAGCGCATCCGCAGGGGAGACCCGCTGGAGATCTTCACAACGGGGGACGGCGAGGTCATCTTCAAAAAGTATTCGCCCATGGGGGAACTGAGCGGGGTGACGGCCCAGTATGTGGATGTGCTGAGCAAGTGCTTTGCCCTGACGGCCTTTGTCTCAGACCGGGACCGCATTCTGGCGGCATCCGGTGCGGGCAGGCGGGATCTGGCAGACCGCAGCGTGAGCCAGCCGCTGGAAAAGCTGATGGACAGCCGCAAGCCCTACCAGAGCGATGGCAGCCCCGAAAAGGCATTGCTGCCCTGTGAGGGCTCGCCCCGGGCGCTGCTGTGCGCTGTGCCCATCATTGCGGCGGGGGATGTCACCGGCAGTGTGGGCCTGCTTACGGAGGACCGCACTGCCCAGCCCGATGCCGCCCAGCTCAAGGCGGTGAACGTGGCGGCGGCATTTCTGGCAAAGCAGATGGAGGAATGATCTATTATATAGGAGAGCCGCCGCAGGGCGGCTCTTTTTTGTGCGGCCTTTATGACAGAATTATGAATCTTTCAAAACTTTTCTGAGAAGCTATTGACAGCGCCGCAAAATTGGATATAATGGTCTTAGCACTCAGGAAGAAGGAGTGCTAAAGAACAAAAAGCGAACGAAGGAGGCAGGCGCTATGACGATGGATGCACGCAAACAGCGTGTCTTGCAGGCGATCGTTGCGCTGTATGGCCTCGAGGGCGAGCCCGTGGGCAGCAGTGTGCTGGCAAACTACTTTGATATGGCAGTTTCCAGTGCCACGCTGCGCAACGAGATGGCCGCGCTGACCAAGCTGGGTCTGCTGGAGCAGCCCCACACCAGCGCAGGCCGTGTCCCCAGTGCCAAGGGCTACCGTTATTATCTGGATCATCTTCTCACCGATGACCAGCCGCTGGATCGTGTGACCCGCGCCCGTGTGGACGCGGTGTTCGCAAGCCTTGACCATGAGCCGGAAAAGCTGGCACAGGGTGCCGCCAAGGCGCTGGCCGCCATCAGCGGCTGCACCGCCGCCGTCAGCACCCCCTGTGCTGAGGATCTCTGCATCGCCCACTACGAGGTGGTGCAGGTGGGCCGCAGCGCCGCAGCTGTGCTGGCTGTGACCACTGCCGGTTATGTCCGCACCCGTGTTGCGCGGGTCCGCACCGGTCTTTCCCGGGAAAATGCAGCGGCGCTTGCCGCCCTGCTCAACCGGAACCTGACCTTTGTGGCTCCTGTTGATCTGTCGCCCCGGCTCCTTGCAGAGCTGTGCAGCCAGATCAGCCCGGAGCTGGTGCCGGTGATCAGCGCCGCCGCTGCCATCCTGCAGGATTCCACCCAGCCCCATGTGTATCTGGGTGGTGAGCAGTACCTGCTGGACTGGCCCCAGCTGGACGGCAAGGTGGGCAGCATCCTGAGCCTGCTGAACGACGAAGAGCAGGCCGCCGCCCTCATTGCACCCCCGGCAGAGCAGAGCGAAAGCATCCTGCTGGGCGAGGATCTGGAACCTCAGATCCCTGGCCTGTGCATCGTGAGTGACCGGTATCTGGTGGGCGGAGGCCTCTGGGGCTCCGTGGCCCTCATCGGCCCCACCCGGATGCCCTTCCAGAAGCTGATGCCGCTGCTCCACACCTTTGCCGATCAGCTTGGCGAAGGAATGAGCGGCAAACGAAAAGATACCCCGCAGGCAGCCGCACCCCGGCGGACTGTGATCTATAAGGAGGACCTGGAATGAGCGAAGAAACAAAAAAGACCCCGCAGGCAGAAGAACCTGCCGTGGAGCCCAACACCGCCGAGCAGGCCGCCCCGGAAACTGCACCTGAGCAGGCAGCGGCTCCCGAGACGAACGCTGAAGCGGCAGACCCCAAGAAAAAGGATGGCTTCTTCAACAAGAAGGCCCGGGAGCTGGAGGCCGTGAAGGCAAAGCTGGACGCGGCTGAGAAGAATGCCAATCAGGCCAAGGATCAGTTGCTGCGGATGGCCGCCGAGTATGAGAACTACCGCAAGCGCTCCACCCGTGAAGCTGACCAGAAGTTCAACGACGGCGTGTCCTTTGCCGTGAACCAGATCATCCCCATTCTGGATACGCTGGAGATGGCGGCCAACGCCCCCACCACCGACGAGAATTACAAGAAGGGCGTGACCATGACGCTGGACAAAGCCGCCAAGGCGCTGAATGCCCTCCATGTGGAGGAGATCGAGGCGCTGGGCAAGCCCTTTGACCCCAACTTTATGAATGCCGTGCAGCAGATCCCCGCCCCCGATGGGCAGGAGAGCGGCACCGTGATCACGGTTTACCAGAAGGGCTACAAGCTGGGCGATAAAATCGTCCGCCATGCCACTGTTGTTGTGGCAGAGTGATTTTGCAAGACCCCGCAAGGGTTTTCAAATATAACATCCGCTTGGTAACATTTGAGCATCACATAAACAAAAAACGTTCTGAATTTGAGAGGAGCTTTCATTATGAGTAAGATCATTGGTATCGACCTTGGTACTACCAACAGCTGCGTG
>OIEI01000719.1_pt1 | contig 11019 bp, 9 predicted proteins | sample 1581781 | NCBI WGS metagenome assembly OIEI01 (sample SAMN01760935, study PRJEB22395) | human gut metagenome | reverse complement strand
CCTTCTGCCCGGTCTGCCAGCGCGCCATCGAACGGATCATCCGATTCTACACCGAGGAGTAACCTCCGGTACTTTGACTGACCCGAACACCTCCGGTCATTTCGATGCTTTGCCAGGCTCAGCAACCGCAAGCTCAGTGACCGGAGAAGTCCACCTCAAACGTCCGGCTCTATTTTTTTGAGACAGATGTAGCCTTTCCAGTTGTGGCATCTTTGAAGCAGTTCTCCGCAAACGTCACTTTCATAGCTTCAATCTGCTTCTTACAGGATTTGGATATGCTTACCGTGTTCCGGACAGTTTCCAGAAAAACACTGTTATTGATTGATTTTGATGTCTTATCCTTTATGTAGCACCTTTCTACAGTATCATTGACAACAGATTCAATGTCCGCTCCATTAAAGCCTTCGGTAGCTTTTGCCAGCTCAGACAAATGATATTCGTCCTGAGGCATCTGCAAATTACGTTTCTTATTAAGGTGAACTCTGAATATGGCTTCCCGTTCTTCCTGATTCGGCAGATTGATGCAAAATATCTCATCAAAACGTCCTTTGCGTTTTAGTTCCGGTGGCAAAGCATCCGCGTTATTGGCTGTGGCGATCACATATACCGCGCTTTCCTTATCCTGCATCCAGCCAAGGAAATAGCCAAACAGACGGGTCAAGATATCATCACGCCCTCCCACCCCAGAGAAAGCCTTTTCGATCTCATCAATCCAAAGGACACAAGGAGCGGCGGCCTCGGCAATCTTAAGAGCCTTGCGAAGGTTAGCCTCACTCTCCCCGACATATTTACCCATCATCTTTCCCATATCCATTTTGAGCAGAGGCGACCCGAACAGCACCGAACTTGCTTTGGCACATAATGACTTCCCACAGCCTGGCATACCTACAAGAAACACTCCCTTAGGAACAGCCACACCATATGCGCGAGCCGCGGATAAATCTGAGAATATCTTCGCCTTGTCCTCCAAATATTTCTTCAATGCGTCTATTCCACCGATATTATCAATCTTCTCCTTGGTTTCAATTAGTTCCAGTACACCTGACTTTCGGACCATCAGCTTCTTCTGTTGAATGATCATATCCTTGTCTTCCGCACTGAGGGTACCATTACAACTCATAGCCACATCAAGTGTACGGTCAATTTCAAACGATGTCAGGCCCTTAAGATCAGGCAAAAGTTTTTGCCTGTCCTCATCTTTGAAACTGTTATATCCATTTACCTTTATGTGCCAATCAATCAAACCATTAATCTCATCCTCACTCGGGAAAGGTATTTCCAAGAGAGAGATATATTTTTCCAATTCAACAGGATATTTCAACACAGAAGAACTAATGATGACAGTGGTGTCGAACTTGCGGTCATATAGCTTACGCTGCGAAATCAACTCCAACAAGGTCTTAATCTCCGGATCCTCAATATAATCCTGAACCTCCCTAAGCAGCAGATACTTTTCCGGAACCGGGAAAGGCTCGAAACCTTCCAAAGATTCCAAGACTTCCACCGTATAAGCTTTTCTCAGAAAAACGGCCAGACTCTCTGACACCCCACCTCCCCTGGACTGCTTTGACTTGAAATCCGTAACACCCGTAGCCGGATTCCACTCATAGATTTTTTTAGAACCCAACACAGTAGATATTATCTCATCCACTCGGGCGAAATCATAATCATTGATATAGATTATCGGTATGTTGATGTCTATCAACTTTTGCAAAGAAGACTGACATCTTGATCTACATTGAGTCATATATTTTAATTGTTTCTACCTTGTAAAGTTTCAGAACCTCATACTTAACCTGCTCTACCTCATCTGGATAACCTCTACCATGGATTAATTTGAGGAAATTTGCAACTGCTTCACTTGACTTCGCCCAAGTTTCGCCCCATCTCAGAACACCGCTTGTGTCAATGGCTTTCATCAACATTTTCGCTCTATCGTAAGATTGAATATCATCGAGAATTACTTTCGCCTCCTCAAAACGGCGGTCACATCGAGCCTTATAAAACGCCTTTAGGTAATATAACCGACATAATAATTTACGATCCTTGATGGAGGCACCTCTTAAATCCACAATAACACACGATAGTTTAGAGCGGTTGCAAATGTTGAAGAATAGATTCAGTTCATCCGCATCTACATTTGAAAAGGCTTTCGGGCTCCCTCCTTCGTCTCTTCCCGAGCTTTCCTTTCGTTCAATACTTTTCTCCAAATACTCAGCGGTTTTTTTATAATGATCCTTCAGTTTCGTGATAATTGATTTCAAATCATCCTTCTGATAGACGTTCACAAAAAACACGGAGAAAAGATTAACCACATCCTTCTCTGTAACTTTTTCAACATCATCCGTTGACGGTTTGTATTTTTCCATTCTTTCAAGCAGCCCGGTCGTTCCAAGTTGTTGTTTAACCCAACTGAAAAAACTACTTTCTGGTTTCATCAAAGGGAATATATCTTCGAAGCAAAAGTTCCCCTTCAACGATTCGAGCGTGGAATGCTCTTCCCCTCCGGACTTTATACGAATACGTACAGGCTTTGCGTTTGGTTCTAGATTCATAATAAACTAACTTAAAACTTGCCTAACAGTTTGTTTAGTCTTCGCAATAAGTTGTCTGGCCGCATTTTTAGCATATTGAGCGACCTTAGGAATAGCGCTGTTTATCACCTGTCTCACAGGTTCAGCACAATACTTAACCACTGATTTAATCACAGGTTTTGACGGTGCGATCGGAGGGAACATTGAGACTATGGCGTTTGAAACCGCTTCCGCGACCAATTCCTTACCAGACTCTGTCCCTAAAGCCTGGTTAACCACAGCTGTCAACCGAGCGGCCTCATAATCTATCAAAGCATCCGCAATTTCGACTGGATCCTTTATTCCCGATCCTTCCCAAAACAGAGCTTTAGTCCGATTAAGTCCCAAATCGACCAAAGATGCGATAGTGGTCCCATTCTTGTCTGGAAGATCAAAGGGCAGAACTCCTTTATCCGCTGCGACAGCCACCGCGGCACTGAATAATTTCTTCATATCCGAGTCTTGCCCGCTTCCGAAATCGGAGGCCAGATAATGGTTAAAGATTTCCTTGATACCATCATTTATGGTGACTCCACCATCTCCAACCTCGTTTTCCATCCCTTCCAGAACAGTGGCTTGAATGAGGTTGGTCTCCCTGATCGTATTTAGGACTTCACTAACAGAGATGAAGACTTTTTCAGAATCCATAGCTACTCCGATTTTATGAGATTATTATCCCTTACATCTTCAACCGTCTTTACGATTGAGTCAAGAACTTGTTCCTGAGTTCTCCCATCCTTATTGGTCAAAGATTTTTGCAGTTTAGATGACATCCACACAGAAGTGGGTACTCCTTTTTTCTTCGCCGCCACCAAATCATTATAAGAAGCAGCTCGTTCATCAATGCGTTTCATAGCATCTATGACTGCGTTCTGTCCTTCATCAGAAATTTTGGAATCCTCAACAAATTTGAGAATCAAATCATCCACATTTGCATTTGGATTATTCTGGTAAGCAGTCAAAAGAGACATCATGATTTCTTCAAATGTATTCATTTCTTCAAGACTATTGTTTTGCAATTATAGCGTTATTTTCTTTTAGTTTTTGGTTCATACTTGGTCCATTTTAAATTCTTGTGTCAAAAAATATCCACCGAAACGGCTTTTTACCGGAGAAACGCTGTGATATTATCGGTTTGTCCGGGGAATTGGGATTTTGCCGGAGAAGAATCGATCGTGCGGAAGATAGAAAAAGCCCTTTCCTCCGTCATAGGAAGTAAGGGCAAGATTACGGATCGGGAGGCTTCCGAATGGCGATTCGCTAGAACTTGAAGGTCACTCCAATGCCGCCGACGATGCTGGTGCGGTAGAAGTCGTCCTGGCCGGGAATCTGGAGATTCTTGATGTCAAGCTTTTCGGCAAGGCCGGGAACAGCGGGGGCCAGCTGGCCGAGGACCGGGGAGAGTTTCGCGGCGATAAGGGCTCCGTTTCCGCCATAATCGGCCTGCTCCTTGGTGAAGTGCATAAAGAAAGTCTTGTATATTCCTAAATCAATGGCGACTTTCGGGTTGACGTTGAACCTTGCGCCAAGGCCGCCCGAGATGGAGCTGGTGGTGTAGCTGAGGTCGGAGATGTATTTCGCGTCGTTGCCGAAACCGAACGTGCTGCTGTTGGCGCCGATACTGAGGGTCACTACATCGCTGAGATCATACTCAAGGCCACCGAGAATCTCGAAGGAATTGTGCTTCAGATAGTTCTGTTTATCGTTCAAGTCCGTCTCGTTGTTGTACTGCTTTGACTGCTTGTCGAAATAGTAGTTTGCGCCGAGGGCGACGCGGAAGTTCGGCTTCACTGAATATTCAGCACCGATGTTGATGTTGCCGGGGATGTCGGCGGCGATCTCCTTGCCGTCATCGAACTGGGATATTCCTGTGGTGTTAGCCTTCGTGTCATTGTTCAGGCGCACTTTCGTGTTGAACTCGTAGCGCGCGGAGAAGTTGAACCGGCCGGTCTTGTAGTCCACGGACAGGATCGGTGTCCAGGCGATATCCTTCTGATGCGCGTCAAGTTCCTTGTCGCTTACAAGTCCGCCGACCATTCCGACAGCGGTTTCAGTCGGGATCAGTCCTCCGGAGATCGCTGACACCGCCGCGCCCAGCACATTGGCGGCAGGAAGCATCTGGCCTCCGTACTGCAACTGGATATTCCTCAGGCTTCCGACATAATAGTTGGAGATGTAGTTCAGGCGCACGCCGGCGGAGACACTCCACTTCGAGCCTATCTTATAACCGATGTTCAGCTGGCCGGCGAAGTTGTACTGCTCTCCGGTAAGATTGATGTCTGCATCATAGCCGGTAACCATCTGAGTCCCAGCCAAATTATTGATCAGAGCTGGAATCATCGCGACCGGAGCCTCAAATGAGCCGAGTCCCTGGTCGTATTTCGCCTTTCCGCCTCCCGACACGACTCCGAAATGGAAGGAGGCGAACAGATTGTCGTGCTTGAACGCGAGGCTCAGGTGCGGAAGGGCCGGCACGAAAGACTTGCCCGTGTACTTCTTATAGCCTCTTCCCTCATTGTCCACGCCGTACTTGAGCGGCTCGTAGGTGGAAGTCGTGTACCTTCTCTGCAAGGCCGACTGGACATCGAACGCCAGATGCCAACCGTTGTCCATAAAACCGATTCCGGCAGGGTTGAAATACGCTCCCTGAACTCCTATGACGGCATTCTGGGCAGGATTCCTCAAGAAAGCCACATTCTGATTAGTGTTCGTGACATAGCCGCCGGCCTTGGCGGTGAAAGCGGCGGTGCAAATAGCGGCCGCAAGTACAATCATTCTTTTCATTTAGTCGAATTTTATTGTAATTTTCGGAACAAATGTAGGGCTTATCCCCAAATTTACAAATAAATTCGACCAATTGATAATTATTAAATTGATTTATCGACTTATTCGCTACCCCGTCACCTCAGGCAACAACACCATCATACGCATCCACCAAAGGAGCATATTCAACGCTTTTCGCGGCATTCAGGTGCCAACAGCATCACGACTGCGGCATTTTATGAATATTTCGCTACTGTCAGAATACTCTATCTCAATGTTATGTCTTGCGTATATTAGATTTCGCCACCATTACGAGACTTTACTGGTCATCCGGCTCCAAAGAAGTACCGTCATCGATGTCGAACCACTCGCACAACTTCTTCCGCGCACGAAGTTTGACCTCGGGAGTCAAATGCCCTTTTACATAACCGTAGGCGGCCACGAGAGCGGCAAGGTCATCAGAAAAGCCCAAGACCGGGATTGCATCCGGAATAAGGTCGAGCGGGAGAATGAAATAGCCCAGAGCTCCGATGATGATTGCCTTCTCCTTAGGGCTGACATTCGGATCAGCCAATTCATAGTAAAGGATCAAAGCCACATAGATGACCTTGGCACCCGCCTTCAAGGCTACTTTCTTCACCTTGTTCCAAAAACCGCTTTCGGAATAGTTTCCCTGATACTTCTCAATGTTGTCCGGCTTGTTCATTTTCATTATCTTTGGCAATGTAAAGTTATAAAAAATCAATGAATATGCTAAAGCGGAGAATCGAGGCGTCCTCGGACGGGTTGCGGTTGGCGATGCTCATCAGCGAGCCTGTCGGCGAGCCCAAAGGCATTGTGCAGATAGTTCACGGAATGTGCGAACACAAGGAGAGGTATATTCCTTTCATGGAATATCTTTCCGCGCACGGGTACGTCTGCGCCATCCACGACCATCGGGGGCACGGAGAGACCGTGCTCAACGAAGAGGATCTCGGGTATATGTACAAAGGAGGATGGAGGGCTCTTGTGGAGGACATCAAACTGGTTCAGAATGAGATCAAGGCATCTTATCCAGCATTGCCATATACGCTATTCGGACACAGCATGGGGTCAATGGCTGTGCGCTCGTTCACAAAGCGTTACGATGACAGCATCGACACTCTGTTCGTCTGCGGATGCCCGAGCTACAATCCGGCCGGCGGCGCGGGACGCTTGCTGGCCAGCCTGATCGGGCTGTTCAAAGGAGAGCATCACCGTTCCCCCCTTCTCCAGAATCTGTCGTTCGGCTCCTTCAACAAGCCTTTTGAGGATGAGGGCTATCCATCCGCATGGGTATGCTCCGACAAGGACACTCTGGAAGCCTACCACAAAGACCCTTACTGCATGTTCACATTCACAGTCAACGGTTTCAAGAATCTGTTGGATCTGATGAAGGATTGCTACAGTCCGAAAGGCTGGAAGATGTCGAGCCCAAGTCTTCCGGTACATTTCATCTCCGGAGCCGAGGACCCATGCCGGATCTCCGACAAAGCCATCGACAAGGCAGCCGACCTGATGAGACGAGTAGGCTACCGGAACACGGACCTGCATCTCTACCCCGGCATGCGTCACGAGATCCTCAACGAGACGGACAGACTTCAAGTGTGGGACGACATCCTCAGCAGGCTCGCCTGAGCGGTTCCTTGATGATGCTTCTAATAGACCTTCACCTTGAGTTTTGAATATGCCCTCTCTGCTTTCTGAAGAGCCTTCTCGACAGTCTCGTCCGTGGCGAGGATGACACCGACACGGCGATGTCCCTTGATCTCAGGCTTTCCGAAGAATCTGACCTGGACTCCTGGTTCCTCAAGGACCTTGTCCACATCCTGAAACTCATATTCAGTGGTGTTCCCCTCCACGACGATAGCCTTCGAGGCTGACGGGCCGTAGAAGCGGACCTCAGGAACAGGCAGCCCCAGAACCGCGCGGGCGTGAAGGGCGAACTCTGACATATCCTGTGAAATCATCGTCACCATTCCGGTGTCATGCGGTCTTGGAGATACTTCGCTGAATATCACGTCCTCACCTTTGACGAAAAGCTCGACTCCGAATATTCCGTAGCCTCCCAAAGCGTCAGTTATCTTTCCCGCGATCTCTTGGGCCTTCTTCTCCGCCGCCGCACTCATCCCTTGAGGCTGCCAGGACTCACGGTAGTCGCCATCAACCTGATGATGCCCCACAGGCTTGAGGAAAGTTGTTCCTGCGCAGTGACGGACTGTCAGCAGAGTGATCTCATAGTCAAAATCCACAAAGCCCTCAACGATGACCTTCCCGCCACCGGCACGTCCGCCCTCCTGGGAAATTTTCCAAGCTTCGGCGACCTGAGACTCATTACGTACCACACTCTGGCCGTGACCGGAAGAACTCATCACCGGCTTAACCACACACGGGAAACCTATCCGTTCGACCGCTGCATTGAATTCGTCCTCCGTCTGGGCGAACTCATACCTTGAGGTAGGAATCCCGAGTTCCTCTGCCGCAAGGCGTCTGATTCCTTCCCTGTTCATTGTCAGGTAAGTGGCGTTGGCTGTCGGGATGACCGTATAACCTTTCTTTTCGAGCTCTATCAACTTTGGAGTCGCGATCGCTTCCACCTCTGGGATAATCAGATCCGGATTCTCCTTCTCGATCATCTCCGCAAGGGCATCCCCGTCAAGCATTGACAGAACGTGTGATGATTGAGCCACCTGCATAGCAGGAGCATTAGCATATTTATCCACCGCCACGACGTGCACGCCATAGCGCTCAAGCTCGATCGCGATTTCTTTTCCGAGTTCCCCGGAGCCGCAGAGAACAGCCTTTTTCTCCACTGGAGTGAATGGGTTTCCAATGTTAGCCATACTGAAAAATTATGTTTAAGGCATCAAATTTACGAATATTCAACCTCTGCGACAAGATTTCCTCGCCTTGCGACAAAAAAACGCCTGTTGTCCTTCGAGATGTATGAGCATTCTCCAACGACTTTACTTGAACAAATCATCTGAGGTTATCACATTCTGGAAACGCCCTGAATATTCATTGTATTTCAACCCGAATGTTGTGACAAGGGTCAGCATTGTTGACTTTCTGGTTTTTGTCTCGTCAATGAACGAAGCCTGACGCTCTCTAAGTTTGGCATCATATTCCTTGTCAATAATGAAATCTCTTGATGAATATTTGCACTCGCAAAGGTTGATGAGACGGTCATCCCTGTCTATGAGCAAATCCACCTGAGAGGTGGCTCCAATCCAAGAATATGTCTCTGTGTGCACCCCTGAGATTCCCAATGCTGACTTTATCTGAGCGATGTGTCCAAAACAAACATTTTCAAAAGAATATCCTCTCCACGCATTCACGGAAGGGCTATTCTGATTATGCTGCCAGTAACTAACATCGTCCGTATTCTTACGGTTGCAAAAATAATTGTAGAAAAGGCAGAAGCCGTCAATCAGCCGATATCTGGATTTTCTTGGCGGTTCTCCAAAATACCTGAATTTTGAGATAAAGTCACTTTCCTCAAGGGAGCGTAGTAATTTGGAGAATTCTCCGCCGTCAGCTATTCCCGTACCTTTAAGGATTTCCTCACGCGAGTAGCCGATACGCTTGCCGGCCAAGAACCGTATCAGTTTCTCGGCGGAATCAGGATTTGTGAATATGGAACCGAACAGCCTGTCATATTCATTAGTCAACTTTCCCTTTCGATTAAAGATCAAGAAGTCAACATTTTGAGCAAGGCTCATATCCTTGGCGAAAAGACTAAGATAATACGGCACCCCTCCGAAAATCATATTGCTTTGTATGATGTCGTACCTGTCAAACCGGATGCCATTTGATTGAAAGAATTCCTCTGTCTCCCGTAAATTGAAAGGCTCCAACTTGATTTCAAATGTGATACGGTCAAACAATCCTCCTTTACCATTTATCAACTTATCGGAAATCCACGATACTGCAGAGCCGCAAGCGACCAACATCAAATCATCACGTTTCGCGCCCCAGCCATTCCAAAAGGCCTCAAACGCCGTCACGAACCCGGATCTCGGAGTGTCAAGCCAGGGCAATTCGTCCATAAAGACGAGCATCCGATGGCCATCAGCCTTGGATTCAAGAAATTTCTCCAACATAAAGAACGCTTCTAACCAGTTTGTCGGAAGCGAAGAGATCTCCGCACCACACCTCAGAAGAGAATGTGTGAAATTCTGCAGCTGCATTTTCATCAATTCTTTCCCTTTGATTTCAATCGGAGATAAAGCGGTATGTGAAAATGTGATACGATCACGGAACAGCTCATTGACAAGGAATGTTTTCCCTACCCGCCTTCGACCATACAGCACAACAAACTCCGAATGACCATTGCCGTAAAGCTTCTCCAGTTCCTTAATTTCCGCTTGCCTTCCTATGATCTTCATAACGCCTTATTTTTCGGCAAAGATACAAAAAACGTTGATTCCCGAAAAATAGTTGCCTACTATTTTTCGGGAACCGAGTGAAAATCATGATTGGCGGGGAATTAACCTCGTCCGGAATCAGAGATGAGGTCATGGAGGGTGCGGTTGAAGTCTGCTCTGGTGAGGAGATCCTCAAGGGTGATGTGCATTCTCCAGCGCCAGTAGTGGCGGGGAATGGCCGGGATGTTGATCCGCTCATCCTCCGGCTTGCCCTGGTAACGGACCTCACCGTCGATGGACATCCAGTCCTGAAGCGGGAGGACACACAGCATCGAAGGCGAGTTCAGATGCTGGTTTACAATCCGTTCACAGATCCACGGTTCGCAGAAGTACGGAGCCGTCCCATCGCAGTGAAGAATCTCATGGAAGAAACGCTCGGACATCGCGCGGTCCTCTTCCCACCAGCCACGCAGAGTGGAGGTGTCGTGCGTGCCGGTCGCGCAGACTGACAGATAAGGATATGTCCACGGCTCGTCGAAAGTCTTCTGAGGGGACTTCGGCATCCTCTGGATCTCAAGCGAAAGGATGTGCAGATCCTTCATCACTTCCGGAACACAGGCTGGAATCATTCCGAGATCCTCTCCGCAGGCCAGCATTCCGGTGGAGTCCAGAAGCGCCGGCAGTTTCCTCATCGCGCATTCTTTCCAGAAACCGTTGTGCCGATGATAGAAGAAATCGTTGTAGAGATCGTTGTAGGCATTCTTCAAAGAATCATTCAACCTCTGATAGTCCTCGGTGTTCTGCGAGGCGATGCGCGGATGATACCATCCATCACGATGCGGATCCGGCACAAACAACTGAGAATCAGGATTGAAGCCACGGCTATGGAGTTCATCGGCGGAGTACGGGAGCGCAGGGTTGAAATGTCCCAGCAATCCCGATTTGACTCCCATCGGAATCTCCCAGATGCGGAAAAATCCAAGAATATGATCAATCCGGAACGCGTCGAAATACTCACTCATCTTTCTGAGCCTTGCTTTCCACCAGGCGTAGCCATCCTTGGCCATCTCTTCCCAGTTGTAGGTCGGAAGACCCCAGTTCTGGCCATCGGCAGCGAAAGCGTCAGGCGGTGCCCCGGCCTGAGAGTCAAGGTTGAACAGATGCGGGAATTGCCAGGCGTCCACACTCGTGCGGCTGATTCCGATCGGAAGGTCGCCCTTGATGGCCACGCCCTTCGAGTGGGCATATTCAACAACCTCCTTCAATTGAGCGTCAAGGCAGAACTGGACGTAGCAGTA
>OIEI01000710.1_pt1 | contig 11182 bp, 9 predicted proteins | sample 1581781 | NCBI WGS metagenome assembly OIEI01 (sample SAMN01760935, study PRJEB22395) | human gut metagenome | reverse complement strand
GCGAGGCAAAATAGGGAGGTTAGAAAAAATGGCTAGTAAGGCAGTAATGGAAAAGTACGCAAAGCTGGCAGTAGTGAGCGGCGTAAATGTTCAGCCAGGTCAGATGCTTGTAATCAGCGCATCTGTAACTGATTATGAGTTTGTAAGAATGTGCGTAAAGGCAGCATATGAGGCTGGTGCCGGATACGTTAAAATAAACTGGCATGATGAGCAGGATAATTTGATGAATTATCAGTACGCAAGTACAGAGACGTTAGAGGAAACTCCTCAGTGGAAGTACGATATGACAGACTGGGAACATAAAAAAGGATGCTGCTATCTTCATGTTATTTCTGATACGCCTGGACTTATGAAGGATATTGATCCAACTAAGATTCAGCGAGTTCAGGCTGCATATAGCAAAAAGAATGCACCGTTAAAGAAATACACGATGAACAATGACGGTCAGTGGAGTATCGTGGCATTGCCATCTGCAGGTTGGGCTAATAAGGTATTTCCAGACAAAAAAGAAGACGAAGCAGTTGAAGCACTCATGGATGCTATTTTAATGAGTGTGCGTGTAAATGAGGAGAATGATCCGGTAGAAGAGTGGAATAAACATAATGCAGAGATTCTTGGTCATTCAAAGATGTTAAATGATTATAATTTCAAGGCACTTCATTTTACAAATGAGCTTGGAACTGATTTGACAGTAGAGCTTGTTAAAAATCATATCTGGGGCGGTGGCTGTGAGTATTCCACAAAGGGAGTGTTATTCAACCCGAATATGCCGACTGAGGAAAACTTCTGTATGCCGCTTAAGACTGGTGTAAATGGAAAGGTATATGCATCAATGCCACTTAGCTATCAAGGAAAATTAATTGAAGATTTTTGGCTGGAGTTTAAAGATGGCAAGGTTATTGATTACGGTGCAAAGAAGGAACAGGATGTATTAAAGAGCCTTGTTGAATTTGATGAGGGAAGTTGCTATTTAGGCGAGGTTGCATTGATCAGCTATGACTCTCCAATCAAGAATACTGGAATTTTATTCTACAATACCTTGTTTGATGAGAATGCATCCTGCCATTTGGCATTAGGAGACGCTTATCCTATGAATGTAAAGGGCGGAACTGAGATGACAGATGAGGAATTAGCTGCAGCGGGTGCAAATAAATCTATGACTCATGTGGATTTCATGTTTGGATCAAGACAGATGCATATCGAGGGTATTTGCCAGGATGGAAGCACAGTAACTGTATTTGATCATGGAAATTTTGCATTCTAATTTGTAATTAAAAGGAAAGAGGAGAAAAAGATGTTAAAGAATGGAATTGTATGGAAGGATACACAGGGGAATCCGCTTCACGCACATGGAGGATATATCATTTTCCATGAAGGTTATTATTACTGGTATGGCGAGGACAGAAGAGATAATTTCTATGTTAGTTGCTATCGCTCACAGAATTTGACAGATTGGGAGTTTAGAAATCATATTCTGACGACAAATTCGAAGATGGAAGGCTATCGCGTGCGTACTACGCTAAAGCTGATCAACGAGGATGGAAAAAAGGTAAATCTGGAGCGTCCAAAGGTACTATATAATAAGAAGACAAACAAATTTGTTATGTGGGCTCATTTTGAAAATGGAAAAAATTATCTTGATGCAGCAGTTGCTATTGCAACATGTGATACACCAGATGGTGATTTTACTTATCATGGTCATTTCAATCCATATGGTTATATGTCAAGAGACTGCACACTTTATCAGGAAGAGGATGGAACTGCATATTTTATTTCTGCATCGAGAGACAATGCCGATCTTCATGTGTATCGTTTATCAGATGATTATATGAATGTAGATTGTCTTGTTCATCGTCTGTGGCAGGGTGAGTATCGTGAGGCTCCAGCTGTAATTAAGGGAAAATATCATTATTATATGATTTCATCTTTCTGTACTGGATGGGCGCCAAACCAGGGCAAATATGCATGGGCTGATTCAATTGAGGGACGCTGGAGCTCATTAAAGGAAATCGGTGACGAGACCACATATGACAGTCAGGCCGCATTTCTTTTGAATGTAAATGGAAAGCTTCTGTATGTAGGAGACCGCTGGGGCGGAGGTGGAGACAAATATTTTGAGTCAGGATATGTTGTTTATCCATTAAAGGAAACAGAAGATGGACTTGAAATGATTTATCAGGATACTGCAGAGTTTGAGTAAAAATCAAAAAAATGTTTAATAGGTGTATGGTCAGGAAAAATCTGGCTGTGCACCTATTTTTGCATATAAGGGAAAATAGTCAAAAGTGCATAATATCAAAATTTTAGGCTATAGAAATATTATAAAAATCACCATATAATGATGCTAACAAGATAAAAATATTATTGGAAAGGTGATTTTTATGGGAGAGAATTTTTCAGTGCTGCGCGCAGAAGCAGCAACAGACAGTATTACACTTTATTGGGAGCGTCCACAGGGAAGAGTTGGAACAACATATGAGATCTTTTTAAAAGATATAAAAGCTGAGAAAGATGATATGGAAGATATGAAAGGTGTGAAAAGTGTGAGTCCGGCAAAGGCAAGTTTTATACCGGTTGGAACCACACAGAAAACACATTATACGATTGAGGGTCTGAGTGCAGATACCGAATATGAAGTTATTATAAAAGCAGCGTATATGACGATTATCCACCAAGAGACAATTACTATACATACATCGAAACGAAGCACAGTAATTGATATCACAAAGGCACCATATAATGCAGTTGGAGATGGAAAAACATTAAATACAAAAGCAATTCAGTCAGCGATTGATGATTGTCCAAAAGATGGCTGCGTGATGATTCCAAGCGGTACTTTTATGACAGGTGCACTACGCCTTCACAGCAATATGGAGTTGTATTTAGCGAAGGGAGCTATCCTTCAGGGAACTGCTAATCCAGAAGATTATCTTCCACGAATTTGGAGTCGTTTTGAGGGAACTGAGATGGAGTGCTACAGCAGTCTGTTAAATATAGGTGCACTTGATCCAAATGGAAATCACAGAGCTGATTATGAAAGTGCGTTTGCCTGCAAAAATGTAGCCATCCGTGGAAAGGGAACTATTGCAAGCGGCGGTCGCGTGTTAGCAGAACGTATCATAGCCTCTGAGACAGAAAATCTAAAAGATTATCTGGCCTCGCTTGGCGATAAGATCAAAGAATGCGAGAAGCCAGAGACGATCCCGGCAAGAGTGCGTCCACGCTTGATTAATATGAGCAACTGCAAAAATGTAGAGTTAGCAGGCGTTACGCTTCGTGACGGTGCATGTTGGAATATTCATATGATCTACTGTGATCATGTTGTAACACATGGATGTACATTTTATTCTCATGGCATTTGGAATGGAGATGGTTGGGATCCAGATTCTTCTTTGGATTGTGTAATCTTTGACTGCGTATTTAATACAGGAGACGATTCTGTTTCTATCAAGTCAGGCAAGAACCCACAGGGAAATGAAGTGAACATTCCGACAAAAGGAGTTCGTGTGTTTGACTGTCGCTGTACAATGGGTCATGGCATTACAATTGGAAGTGAGATGTCAGGCGGTGTAGAGGATGTAAAAATCTGGGACTGCGATATGGAGGCAGCACTATGTGGCTTTGAGATCAAGGGTACAGCAAAGCGCGGCGGATATGTAAAGGAAATTCATGTATATGACAGCGTATTTCCACGTGTTCTGATGCACAGCGTTGGCTACAATGATGATGGCATCGCAGGACCAGACCAGCCGTATTTTAGTGACTGCACATTTGATAATCTTCGCTTGACCGGTACCTATCAGGATCACGAAGCAGCATGGCATGAATGCGATGCAATTGAGCTGTGCGGTTTTGACAAGCCGGGACACGAGATTAAGCGTGTTAAGTTCTCTGATATTCGTTTTGGAAAAGAGGGAGCGGATACTGCTGGCCATATTTCAATCAAGCGCTGTGAGGATGTGGCGCTGAACTTTTAAGATAACAGAAGGGAAGATGCAGAATAATGAGAGAAGAAAAACTAATCAATCGTGGATGGCAGTTTGCACTTTTGCCATGCGCACCAATTGATGCCGATACAGCAAAGAAAAAAGAATTACAAAGAAAACAGTCTGGGGAAGATCTTCGCACAGAGTTGGAAAATCTGCAATTTGCAGAAGTTGACCTTCCACATGACTGGGCAGTAAGCAGGCCATTTAATAAGGTAATGGAAGATGGAATGTCACAGGGCTTTCGTGACCGCTGGGGTATTGGTTGGTATAAGAAGATACTTCATATCGAGGAAAAGAAGAAGGGAAAACGTTATCTTCTGTACTTTGGCGGCGTGTATGAAAATGTCGTACTTTGGGTAAATGGCATTCGCATTGGTAACCACAAATACGGCTATAGTTCCTTTAAAATGGATATCACGGATGCAATTCAGAGTGGAGACAACGAGCTGTTGATGCGTGTGGATAATTCTGTTTCACCGGCAGACCGTTGGTACAGCGGATGCGGAATTTACCGCGACGTGACACTTCGTATTGTTCCAGAAAATCATCTTGATTTGTGGAATATTCAGGTACATAGCAAAATAGAAAAAATTGAAGAAACAGAGAGTTCTGCAAAATTTGCTGCTGCTATTCAGGTTGAGACCGGACAGAGCAGTGCCGTTCAGGGAATTTTACGCTTGATTCAAAATAAAGAGAATGAGTCACTGGAAAATGAAGTTTTCATTGCAGAGGGAGCGAATGGAACGCTTTCCTTCCATATTAAAGATGCAAAGCTTTGGTCAGCAGAAAATCCGAATCTTTATCGTTTGACTGTTTCTACAGAAAGCGATAGTGTATCACTTGTAATAGGTCTTAGAGAAGTGACATTTGATACAAAGAAAGGACTTCTTGTAAATGGTGTTCCAACTAAGTTAAAGGGTGTATGTCTTCATCAGGAGGCAGGCTGCCTTGGAACGGCTGTGACCAAGGAGATCTGGCGTGAGCGCCTTTCTCACTTGAAGGATCTTGGCTGCAATGCAATTCGTGCGGCGCATCACACCTACTCAGAGGAATTTCTTGATCTGTGCGATGAAATGGGCTTTTATGTATATGAGGAATGTTTTGATAAATGGAAGGGCGGACTGTATGGACGCTACTTTGACGAAAACTGGGAATCAGATGTTGAAGCAATGGTAAAGCGTGACCGTAACCGTGCCAGTATCGTGATCTGGGGTGTTGGAAATGAAGTTGAAAATCAGGGACAGGATTCTATGCTTGCGATTTTAAAGCAACTGTCTGATAAGGTTCGCAGCCTCGACTCATCTCGTCCAATCACATATGCAATGAATCCTCATTTTAAGAGGGAGAGCAATGTTGATTTAAGTAAGATCAAGGATATTCAGCAATTTGTTGACGAAGTCAGCGACACAGAGATTTATGATGCGAAGGAGCGTGTCGGCCGCATTGCAAAAATTGCAGAGATTGTCGATCTGATTTCCTGTAATTACCAGGAGCAGTGGTATGAGCTGATTCACGAGACCATTCCGAATAAGTTGATTTTAGGAACCGAAGTGTATGAATACTTCTGCGGTCATTATGATCAGATGCAAAATTTCACCGAAAAGATTCCGTCCGCAGTTCCATTTGAGTCCGATTATTGTATTGGAAGCTTTATTTGGACTGGATACGATTATCTTGGGGAATCAATGGGCTATCCAGCAAAGGGCTGGAGCGGCGCGCCGATTCACACAAACAATGAGTATCGTCCAATCGCATATGTATTAAAGAGCATTTGGAGCAAAGAGCCAGTCGTTCATTTTTCTGTTATGGACTATTCACTTGATGATGAGGGCGTAAAGGAACACTGGGACAGCCCGATCTATGCGGATCATTGGCATTTTCCACAATTCAGAAAGACGTTGATTCCGTATATGATTGCGTCAAATTGTGATGAAGTTCATTTGTTCTTAAATGGAAAGCAGTTTTTCATTCCTCGTCCATCTGAATGCAAAAACGGTATCATCACAGGATTTTTGCCATGGCAGCCGGGAACAGTAACAGCTATTGGTTATAAAGATGGTAATGAAGTTTGCCGTCATGAGGTAGTGACACCGGGTATGGCAGTAGCACTGTCATTTGATCAGAAAAATAATTTGAACAATGATCAGGAGGAATGCGTAAGTACAGTAAAATTGTGTGTGCCAGAGAAAAAACAACATTTGCTTTTGACAGTTCGTGCTGTGGATGAGAATGGCAATCCGTGTTTCCGTGAGAGCTGCAAGGTTCACTTTGCAGTAGAGGGAGCAGCGAAGATTGTCGGTGTTGATAATGGCGATATTTGCAGCAATGAGCCATATCAGGAAGATAGTGTTCATCTGTATCATGGCTGTGCGAGTGTGATGCTTGAGCTTGAGGGCAAGCCGGGACGAGTAAGTGTGCGTGCATTCGGAAACGGACTGAGACAGGCACAGACAGTCGTTACGGTATGCGGAGAATAGTGAAGTAAAGAAACATCCACATCCATGAGGTGTATAGTGCCTATAAATGTGTATGTTTTGCAAAATTTGATAGAAAAAAGTACATATCGTATAGATTGGAAATGGAGGAAAACAAAATGAATATGCCAATAGTTGGATGTATAGGAGAATCAATTATCGGAAGCGATGAGCGCGGTCTGTGGTTTCTCAGCCACAAGGATGACCCAGCACAGATGAACTGGGTCGAGGGCGAGACCTGCTGGGGGGCGGTAAAGGCACCACAGGCACTTGCCGTAGCGCGAACGATTCATGTCTTGGAAAATGGTGAAATTGAGGAAACATATACGTTTGAAAATACGTCAGCTGCTCCTCTTTTTGTAAAGGAAAAGGATGCATGGATTTATATTCCGTTTAATGATAGCTATGAGAAGGCAGAAATCGGGCTGGAAAAGCGCTGCAATGCCCATCTGTTTGCCGGGGAAAGCGCTAGCTATGTAATGGCACTTCGTCAGGGTGGCAGAGGACCACATCTGGGACTCGTCTTAACGAAGGGAAGTATCACAGGTTACGGCGTGGAGCGTGATTTTTCAGCGAGAAGTGAAGATCGAGGCGATTTTCTCTTTTATCCGGCGCTTGGCACATTCGAGCCGGGTGAAAAGAAGGAGATTCGCTGGAAGCTTTTCTGGCATCAGGGCAAGGATGACTTTTACAACAAACTCTTAAATGAGAATGGATTCTTGCTTGTGCAGGCAAAGCAGATGACTTGTATTCAGGGAGAGACCTTTGAATTTTGTGTTCGCACAAAAGACAAAGAGGCGGCGTATAAGCTTTCTGTAAAATGCGGCGGAGACGAAGTAAAGCCTATTCGTATTGATGAGGAAAGTCTGAAAAATGATACACAGTCTGTTGTTTCAGTCTGGTATCAGTATCCAGCGGAAGTAGAAGGCGCGTATCGCTTTGAGATTCAGTCTGGCGAGTCACATACGCATGCACTCTTTTATTGCAGTGCACCGGTTGAGACACTTTTAACGAGACGCAGTCATTTCTTAGTTGAAAAGCAGCAATATAAAAAGGAAGGAAGTGCGCTGGATGGAGCGTATTTGATTTATGATGACGAGGAGGATGCACTTTACTACAGTCATAAGCCAGATCATAATGGTGGCCGTGAACGTCTCGCAATGGGTACCATCATGGCACAGTATTTGCAGCGTCACCCAGAGGATACCCAGTGTATGGAAAGTTTGAATGCGTATGAGCGATATGTGTACCGCGAGCTGTATGATGAGAATACCGGTGTGGTATATAACGATATTAATCGAAACAATAACTGGCATCGCCTGTATAACTATCCATGGATGGCCGATTTCCAGATTGAACTGTATCGCTTAAAGAAGGATACGCGTTATTTGTTAAATGCTTATGAAACGATGATGGGCTATTACAGAGCTGGTGGACAGACGTTTTATGCAATCGGAATCGAGGCATATGAGTTAAAGACTCTTTTAGACGCGGCAGGACTTACCACACAATCGGAAGCGTTCACACAAGCCTTTTTAAAGTATGCCGATCAGCTTGTAAAAACAGGAGTGAATTATCCGACATCCGAAGTGAAATATGAGCAGAGCATTGTTGCTCCGGCGGTCAGCTATCTGCTTCAGGCCTATCAGATCACAGAAGAGTCGAAATATCTTGAGGCGGCAAAGGCGCAGTTGGTACTGTTAGAGCTGTTTAATGGCGGACAGGCCGATTATCATCTGTTTGAGAATGCGATTCGTCACTGGGATGGCTATTGGTTTGGAAAATATGAGTGCTACGGCGATACATTTCCACATTATTGGAGCACATTGACAGGCGATGTTTACGCGCAGTATGCAAAGATTACAAATGACCATACCTATGAGGAAAAAGCAAAAGCCTCCATACGTGGTTGTCTGAATCTGTTCTTTGCAGACGGCATGGCATCCTGTGCGATGGTGTACCCGGATACGGTAAATGGAAACAAAGCCCATTACTACGATCCGTGGGCAAATGATCAGGACTGGGCGCTGTACTATGCAGTGAAGTGGGGCGCTTGATTTGTAAACGTAAGTGTGTTATCATTCCAATAATAGCAAAGAGCAAAATGATTTTATTTGCGAAAGATTGGAGTGAAGAGTATGACAACGAGAGAAGAAGCTTTGGCGTTTGGCCTGTCTTACCCAGATACTTGTCAGGATGCACCGTTTCATGATCCGAATTGGCAGTTGGTGCGGATTAAGAGCAGCAAAAAAGTTTTCTTGTGGACTTATGAGAAAGATGGCTATATAAATTTAAATGTAAAGGCAGACCCCGAGTGGCGTGACTACTGGAGGTCTGCCTTTGCGTCCGTAACAGCAGGGTACCATTTGAATAAGGAGCATTGGAGTACGATTATTTTAGATGGAACAGTGCCAGATGATGCTATTAAAAATATGATTGACGAGAGCTATCGTATGGTTACAGATAGTCCGACAAAGCGTATCTACGAGGCTGTAAAGAAGATTCCAAAGGGCAAGGTGGCGACATATGGACAGGTTGCTAAAATGGCAGGAAATCCGCGTATGGCAAGAGCTGTTGGAAATGCACTTCACAAAAATCCAGATCCATCTACCATACCGTGTCATCGTGTTGTCAATTCAAAAGGCGAGTTAGCCGATGAATTTGTGTTTGGCGGCCCTGGTGTTCAGGCATCACGTCTGGCAGCGGAAGGCGTGGTGAGCGAAGATGGAAAAGTAGATTTGAAAAAATATGGAATTACGCTAATGAAAGGCAGGCAATAACTATGAATGGAATATCCGAAGAAAAATACACACATATTGATGAGATTAAGGAGCAGACAAAAGCAGTATTTGATGAGCTGATGGAACAGGCAAAATTGGAAGAGGGAGATATCTTAGTAGTTGGCTGTTCTTCAAGTGAGATCGCAAGCCATAAGATTGGATCTTATTCAAGTGGGGAAATCGGAGAAGCAGTGGCACAGACATTTCTTAACTGCTGTAAGGAAAAGAAAATTTATTTGGCAGCTCAGTGCTGTGAGCATTTGAATCGTGCGATCATCATTGAGAAGGCAGCAGCAAAAGAATATCGTCTTCCAATGGTAAATGTAGTGCCAAAGCTAAAGGCAGGCGGTTCATTTGCGACTGCTGTGTATGCTGCGCTGCAGGCACCTGTGGCAGTAGAGGCAATTCAGGCTCACGCTGGAATTGATATTGGCGATACACTAATTGGCATGCATCTTCGTCCTGTTGCAGTTCCAGTGCGTATCAGCACAAAGAATATTGGAGAGGCACACGTGGTTTGTGCACGCACGAGATTAAAGTTTATTGGCGGTGAGCGTGCAAGTTATCTTGATAATGAAAAATAAGATAAGAGTGTTGTGGCAGGAAACGGATTCGACATCAGAGAGGAAGCATAAAAGAAATGGATACAAAGGCAATTATCGAAAGAGATGGCTGATCAACCGTGGGTTAAAGATGCTATGATTGCAGAAGGTGTGCCTGACGAAATGCTTTCGGAGTCATATTGAATTTCTCCTTGAAAATGCGAACAAAATAACTAATGCTGTCAATACCAACACTGACAGAGATTTCTGTGATCGTGTCGTCTGTCGATTCAAGCAGCTGTCTGGCACAGTTCAGCCGATAATCAATCAAATAGCTAACGGGAGTTGTCTGTAATGACAATCGAAAGCAGCGAAGCGCTTCACTCTTACTGATATTTGCGGAAGAAGCAATATCAGTGAGAGTGATTTTTTCTTTATAATGCGTAAAAACATACTGCATCATAAGACGCATACGGGCCTGCAAGAGCATATCCTTCTGATCGGTACAAAGAACAAAGCTTTCAAGTGCCAGCTTCGCAAAACTGCTCCAAAGGGTAGCAGTGTAGATCTGAATATCAAGCTTATTCGGAGATACTTGGTCGGCTAATTCAAAAATCTGCTGCATTTCCTGCAAAATTTCAAATTCTTTCTTATTTGCAGGGTCAAGAAGGAAAAAGGCGCGATTTGAGTTTACGATAGGAGCAACATATTCCGTAAAGATTGCACTGTTTTTAGGCGCGATAAAATCAGGAAGAAATAGGATATTTGGCATGAGAGCGCCAGAAACAGACTCAAAACGATGAATGACCTTGCTGTTAATCATCATTCCGTGCCCGGCAGGAAGTAAGATGCGCTCGGAACCAATTAAACATTCGACAGTACCTTGTTGTACATAGAGAAATTCAAGCTCCGTATGCCAATGCCATTCAATATAATGCTTATCATATTTATGAATATCATCAAGGTAATACTCAAAATGGAATTCCGGACTTCCATGCATCCGCGTTTCACGCAGCTTATCATTTGTAATAATTTCAGTGACCTGCATATTTTAAAAGAACCATGCCTTTCTGCTAGTTTGGCTATATTGTGCCATAAAAATGCGATATAAGTCAAGAAAACACGAATAAAAAGTGATATAAAGATACATGACACATTACAAAAAGGAGAAAAAGAAATCATGAAAATTGATTACAAGAAAACAATGTACGCCTGCTTTATTGGCTACATCGTTCAGGCGGTTGTAAACAGCTTTGTGCCATTACTGTTCGTAACATTTCAGAAAAGCTACGGCATTCCGCTGACACAGATTACACTGCTTATTACAATCAACTTTGTCATTCAGCTTTTGATTGATATGCTGTCAGCAGGTTTTATTGACAGGATTGGCTAACGGG
>OIEI01000709.1_pt1 | contig 11184 bp, 7 predicted proteins | sample 1581781 | NCBI WGS metagenome assembly OIEI01 (sample SAMN01760935, study PRJEB22395) | human gut metagenome | reverse complement strand
TGAGGGTCTGCTCCACAAAGGTGTGCACATCCTCGGCGTTGGGGTCGATCTCCAGTTTGCCGGAGGCCAGGTCATCTGCGATGGAGGCCAGACCGTTGAGGATATCCTCACAATCCTTCTCCGAGATGATGCCCTGCTTGGCCAGCATGGTGGCGTGCACGCCGCTGCCGCGCATATCCTGCGCGATCATGCGCTGGTCGAACCGGATGGAGGAGTTGAAGTCGTTCACGCGGGAGTCCACCGCCTTGGAAAAGCGGCCCTTCCAGAGTTGTTCTGCCATAATTTTATCCTTTACTTTATGTCCAAACCCTCTCAGTCTCGCATTCGCTCGCCAGCTCCCCCGAAAGGGGGAGCTTTTTCAGCTTTTCCGTACCATGCACAAAGCTCGCCCTTCGGGAGAGCTGGCAAAACAGTCAGGTTTTGACTGAGAGGGTTAATTCCTTATAAAAACGGCAAAGCCGCCGCAGGGGGAACGCTCCTGTGGCGGTGCCGCCGGCAACGATGCCGGTTAACTTTTTTCGTGTGAAAGTGTGAAAACACACGAAAGGGAAGATGTTAAAACTTACTTGACCTCCGGCCAGTTCTTGGACAGCTTTGCACGCTCCTTGATGGACAGGCCGAACAGGTTGATGAAGCCTGTGGCATCGGCCTGGTTGTAGTCCTCGTCCTCGCCAAAGGAGGCAGTCTGCTCGTCGTACAGGGTGTACGGAGAGGTGACGCCGGCGTTGATCATGTTGCCCTTGTAGAGCTTCAGCTTCACATCGCCGGTCACGGTCTTTTCCAGGCTGTCGGCGAAGGCGTCCAGAGCCTCACGCAGCGGGGTGAACCACTGGCCGTTGTACACGATATCGGCATACTTCTGGGCCAGCTGAGCCTTGAAGTGGGAGCTCTCCTTGTCCAGGGTGATGGTCTCCAGCACGTTGATGGCCTTGTACAGGATGGCACCGCCGGGAGTCTCGTACACGCCACGGCTCTTCATGCCCACCAGGCGGTTCTCCACGATGTCCAGCTGGCCGATGCCGTTGGCGCCGCCCAGCTTGTTCAGGTACTCCACCAGCTCCACAGCGCCCATTTCCTTGCCGTCCACGGCGGTGGGGATGCCCTTTTCAAAGTGGATGGTCACATAAGTCGGGGTGTCGGGAGCCTGCTCCGGGCTGACACCCAGCTCCAGGAAGCCGGGCTTGTTGTACTGGGGCTCGTTGGCGGGGCACTCCAGATCCAGACCCTCGTGGCTCAGGTGCCACAGGTTCTTGTCCTTGGAGTAGTTGGTCTCACGGTTGATCTTCAGGGGGATGTGGTGAGCCTCAGCGTAGTCGATCTCTTCGTCACGGCTCTTGATGTCCCACTCACGCCACGGAGCAATGATGGCCATATCGGGGCACAGGGCCTTCAGGGTCAGCTCAAAACGCACCTGGTCGTTGCCCTTGCCGGTGCAGCCGTGGCAGATGGCGTCCGCGCCTTCCTTGATGGCGATGTCCGCCAGGGCCTTGGCGATGCAGGGACGTGCAAAGCTGGTGCCCAGCAGGTAGTCCTCGTACTTGGCGCCGAACTTCAGGGTGGGGAAGATGTAGTTCTCCACAAAGTCCTTCTTCAGGTCCAGCACATACAGCTTGGAAGCGCCGGTCGCCTTGGCCTTTTCTTCCAGACCGTCCAGCTCGGTGCCCTGGCCCACATCACCGGAAACGGCGATGACCTCGCAGTTGTTGTAGTTTTCCTTCAGCCAGGGAATGATGATGGAGGTGTCCAGACCGCCGGAATAAGCCAGCACTACTTTTTTGATATCCTGCTTTTTCATAATGAACGCTCCTTTATAAAAATACACTTTTGTTCCCTGATGCAAGCGTCCCTCTTGCACCCTCTATCTGCGGTTCGCTTCGGATGGTTTTATTATACGCCGTACGGCTTTTTCGTCAATGCTAAAAACCGCCAAACCTTGGGCGGCTTTGCACGGCGTTTTGGTTCAAATTGCATCTTTATGCAATTTGAAGAGAATATATTCGCATATTATGCAATGCAGGTGTATATTCTCATGCAGTCTGCCGGGGTCCCTGCCGGGCCTTTTGGGCAGGCCGCCCAAAACGCAGACGAGCGCCGCCGGGCAGTGTGCCGGGCGGCGCTCAGGGTAAGTTCCGTTTCAGGGGGTCGGTGCCGCCGTCGGCGTTACGGTCAGGCCCTTGGCTCCCCCTTTGGGGGAGCTGCTGAGCGGATGCGAAGCTGAGAGGGCGAGCACGCCGACCAACACGCAAAAAGGGAGCGGCTCCCGGTCTCAGGAGCCGCTCCCTGCGGTTTTATGGGGTATGTAAGGGGTTACTGGGCCTTCCATGCAATGGCCATGACAGCCTCGCTGTACACGGTGAACTGCAGGCCCGTCTTGGCGTAAGTGTCGATGCTGACGGGGGTCACCACCACGTCACCGGCCTTGTGGAACCGGGTGTCGGCGGTGAACATCTGCACGGCATAGTAGGTCTGTGCGGTCTTGCCGCGGGTGCCCTCCGGCAGGGTGAGCTTGCCGGTCACGCCGCTTTCGGAGAAGCGGTCGTTGGGCAGCACACCGATGCTGCTGTTGACCTGCACGGTGAAGTGCTCGGCGTTGGCCGGGTCAAAGCCTGCAGCGGTGAGGGCGGCGTCCAGAGCGGCATTGGCAGCGTCCACGCTGTCAAAACCGGCAGCCTTGGCGTCGGCCTCGGTGGTAGCGGCACGGCTGAACCAAGTATCAATGGTGGGGTCCAGCATGGGGATGACTTCCTGAGCCTGGAGCACGGCACCGCAGACGCCGCAGTGGCTGCCCTCGGTCAGGCCGTCGGTGGTCTCGGTGGGAGCCACAGCGGGGTCGGTCACCGGGGTATGGCCGGCTGCGTCGATGTCCGTCTTTTCGGTGATCTTACCGCACTTCTTGCAGATCTTGCCCTTCTGGCCCTTCTCGGTGCAGGTGGGGTTCTTCAGGATCTCGAAATCACCATACTCGTGCTTACCGCAGGTGAACTGCTTGATAAAGGAATCAATGAGGTCGGTGACCTGGCCGCCCAGATCATTGACCTTGTTCTGGACAATGTTGTTGACCTTGTTGCCCACCTTATCACTGACCCAGTCTCCCAGCTTGCCGGGCAGGAACTTGTGGACGGTATCGTCCACCTTGTTATCGGCGATATTGCCGGCACTGCTGCCCAGCTCGTCGATCTTATTGGCCACCAGGCCGCTGATGGGCAGCAGGTTGGCCTGCAGACGGTCCAGCACCTTCTGGTCGGACCAGCCCTGGCTGACCCCCTTAGAGGCCTCGTCGGCAGCTTTCTGGACCTGGGCACGGACGCTGTTCATAAAGGTGGGGTCGTTGACCAGCTGCTTTTTGACCTCGGCCCGGACCTCCTCCACAGTGGAGGCACCCAGCTTGGTCTTCAGCAGCATGGCGTAGGTCTTATCCTTCATGACCTCGTCCAGGGCCAGCTCCACAGCGTCGTCCACCAGGGCGTCGGTCATGGTATTCCAGCCCTCGTCACTTTTCGCCACGTCGCTGACCAGCTGCAGCACCATGTTCTTTACATCCGGCATACTGTCGGTGGTCTTTTTCTCGTCGTCCTTTGCGGTGAGGTTATAAATGGCATCGTACACCGTATTGTAGATCAGCTTTTTGATGCCGGTCTCCGGTGCGGTGCTGGCAGGCACATCGGTAGCCAGCTTGTTCACCAGGCTGGTAATGGTCTCCTGGGACAGGAAGCTGTCGTCCAGGCTACCCTTCAGGCTGTCAATGGTAGTATCCAGAGGCTTCAGGATGTTTTCCAGGTCCTTCGGGTCGATACTCACATCCTTGTTCAGCTTGCCTACACTGATCTTCATACTGGACAGCTCGCTCTTTACCGTAGCAGAGATCTGGTCCAGGGCCGCAATGGCTTCTTTCTTGGTCTTGGCCTGCTTTACTGCCTCCTGGGCAGCCTTCAGGGCGTCGTCGATGATCTGGTTGGCACGCTCGTCAGCGGTCATGTCGTCCACCTTCACAGTGTCCATGGCCCCCTGGGTAGTCTTATCTACCACCACGTCCTTGTCGAGTGCGCCAAATTCCTTGGTAGTGCCGCAGCCATAGTCGCAGGTGCTCTTGTACTTGGTGGGAACGCCCAGAATCTCATCGAGGCCCTTATAAGTGGTGTACTTGTGGGGCAGGGGGTTGCCGCCGGGGCCAAAGTTGGCCCGGTCTTCCGTGTCCGTAGCGGTGCAGCCCTCCCGGGTGCAGTGGGCCGTCTCGGTCTGCTGCTGGCAGCCGGGCTTGTCGTCGTCTACATACTTGCCCCAGACATGGCCCAGGGCAGGGTGGGCTTCTGCATAAGCCTCGTCAATGTTCTTCTGGTTGCAGCCATCCCGCTTGCACACCTGATACCGCTGGCCGGGGGTGGTGCAGGTGGGGGCCTCAATGACCCACTCTGCGCCCTCAAAATCATGGTCCAGGGCAGGATGGGCTTCTGCATAGCCCTCCTCTACCACCTTGTGGTTGCAGCCGCTGCGCTGGCAGACCTTGTACTTTTCTCCGGCAGTGGTGCAGGTAGCCGCCACCACGATCCAATCACTCATGTTGTGGTCCAGGGCAGGGACGAAATCATCTTTTTTTGTTGCCGTGCAGCCGACCCCGAAAAGGTTATACGCACACTTGTAAAGGGTATATCCCTGCTCTGTGCAAGTAGGGGCAACCGTTTTTTCTTTCTTCCAGCTATGCTTATGTCCTTTCAACAAGGCAGCCTCGTCTGCAGCCCAATCCTCGTCGGCCCCGGCGGCTTCCCGGTCCTCGGACAGCTCCGGCAGGGCAGCGGCCTCGTCGGTCTCGGTATCGACGTCGGCCTCGTCAGCCTCCGTGTCGGTTTCCTGCTGCTCGGTCTGGGCTGCAGGGGTCTCTACCTCGTCGGCGTCCGCCGCCAGTACGGGAGCCGCCGTGGACAGGGTAAGACCAACGGCCAGCACCAGAGCGGCCACACGTCTGCCCAGTTTGTTGATTTTTCTCACGTTCCATCCTCCTTTAATTGTTGCAGGGTGTCAGGCTTTGCCTGCCGCCCCTGAAAACAGACACGTTCACACTTTATGTCTATCACAATTCTAACAAAATTGCAACACAAATCAAGCCAAAAGGCAATATTGCATCCAGAATTTACAATTTTGGACGGGATTTAACCGGCACTGCCCGCGCCGTGCTCCGCAAAGGGGCGTCCGGCGGCCTGCCACGCCGCGCACAAAAGCTCCTTTTGCGCCTTGGGCAGCTTTTTGAGGGCGGCTTCCCGGCGCAGGGCGGCACAGCGGTCGGCGCAGCGTTCCAGATAGGCAAAGCCCTCGGCCCCGTGAGCGCGGGTGTAGCGCGCGCCCCTGCCGCTGCGGTGGGCCCGCAGGCGGGCGGCGGGGTCGTTGGTCCAACCGGTGTACAGCTGGCCGCCGGTACAGCGCACCATATACACAAAGGCGGCCTTAGGCCGCGCCGTGCGGTCAGATGCGGCCATTGTTGCGCAGCACCTGACGGCAGGCGGCAATGGCGGTTTCCTTGTCCTGGGCGGTGATCAAAAAGCGGCTTGCGTGGCAGAAACTGATGCCGGGGATGCCGCTCTTCTGCTCGATGACCTCCTGCGGCTGACCGGCCCAGCTCTGGGGGAAGGGCAGCTTGGAGCGCTTGGTCTTGTGGTCGGTCACGCACTGGGCGCTCCACCCGCCGCGCTGGCTGGGGTAGATGACGAAGAGGGCATCGGTCTTGTACAGGCCATTCTTCCAGGGCAGGTAGCAGGGCAGGATCACGATGCCGTCCCGGGAGTTTTTATAGGCCTGCTGCACTTTCTCGTCGGCGCGGTTCACGGCGTTCGCGCTCTCGATCTGGTTTTCCAGGATCTGCTTTGCCACAGCCACCGCCTTGAAGAAGCAGGTGTCCTGATCCTCCTTGGAATCCCACACCGGGTTGAAGAAGCCGATGGCATCGCACAGGCTGTTCTGCTCGCCGGTGTTATCGTTCAGGTCAAGAGGCTGGATAAAGTTTTCATCGATGAGCCGGGCCTGACGCTCCCCCACCAGCCCCGGGCCCAGCACCCGCCACAGCAGGCCGAAGGCCGCATAGGGGATGCCGTTGGCGCGGTACTCGCGGGGCTCCTGATGGTGATCGAACATGCCAAAGCCGATATCGTACACGATGCCGTCGAAATCGTCCGGTACCACAAAGCCGCGGGTGATCCTGATGTCCGGCCGGATGATCTGTAGCAGCGCCGTTGCAAATACGTCGTCCGCATGGAACTTGCCGGCGTGGGTGAAGCCATTTGCAGGAATTTTCATAACAGCAATACCTCGTTCTCTTTCTTTGGGAACAGTATATCACATTCTGAAGCAGGGGACAAATTTTTGTGCACAACAAAGACCCGTCGGGCAGCATACGCCACACAGCGGGTCTGAAAGGAGGAAGTGCCGTTTCAGGGCACCTTATGAGAAGCGTGTGTTACAGGACGATGGGTTTCTCCGGGTCGAGCTCCAGGTTTTCGCCGTTGGATTCGATCACGCGGCGGTACCACTCGTAGCTCTTTTTCTTGTAACGTTCCAGCGTACCGGAGCCGTCGCTGTTCAGGTCCACATAGATCATACCGTAGCGCTTTTTGATCTCCGCCGTGGAGCAGGAGATCAGGTCAATGCAGCCCCAGCTGGTATAGCCCATCACGTCCACGCCGTCGTGCAGCGCTTCGCTGACCTGCACCAGGTGGTCGTTCATGTAGCGGATGCGGTAATCATCCTCCACCGTAAAGCTACCGTGGCCGTCCGGCACCAGGGTGTCGTTGGCACCCAGGCCGTTTTCGGCAATGAACAGGGGCTTGTGGTAGCGGCTGTACAGCCGGTTCAGGGTGTAGCGCAGGCCCTTGGGGTCGATCTGCCAACCCCACTCGCTGACCTTGGAATACGGATTGCGCTTGAGGGTGGGGACCATGTTGCTGCCGGTGGGCTCGCCCAGCGAGTGGTCGGCGGCGGCGCAGTTGCTGGAATAGTAACTGAACGAAACAAAGTCCACAGTGTGGGTCAGGGCTTCGCGGTCCTCATCGCTGATCTCCAGTTGCACGCCCTTTTCCTCAAACACGCGCTTGGCATAGTAGGGATAGGCACCCAGGGCCTGCACGTCCGAGAACAGGTACACCTCGTTGTCCAGCTCCATCACCTCGATGATATCATCGGGGTTCGGGGTGAGCGGGTAGATGGTAACGGCCAGGATCATGCTGCCCACCTTGTACTCCGGGTCGATGCTGTGGGCCAGCTGCACAGCCTTGGCGCTGGCCACCAGCTCGTAGTGGATGGCCTGATACAGCTGCTGGTTGCTCAGCTGGGCCTTGGGGGTCAGGATGGCACCGCTGACAAAGGGCTGGTGCAAAATGGAGTTGATCTCGTTGAACGTGATCCAGTACTTCACCTTGCCCTTGTACCGCTCAAACAGGACCTGGCAGTATTTCAGGTACAGGTCGATCATGATGCGGTTGCTCCAGCCGTTGTACTTGCGGGCCAGGGCCAGGGGCGTTTCGTAGTGGGAAATGGTGATGAGCGGCTCGATGCCGTACTTGTGGCACTCGTCAATGACATCATCGTAGAACTTCAGGCCCGCCTCGTTGGGCTGTGCTTCCTCGCCGGTGGGGAAAATGCGGCTCCACGCAATGGAAAAGCGGTAGACCTTGAACCCCATGCCCGCAAAGAGCTTGATGTCCTCTTTGTAGCGGTGGTAGTAATCAATGCCTTTCAGCTTGAGGTTGTCGGGGGTCGGCTCCTCGGTGATGACCTTGAAGCCCTTGGGCAGCACATCCTGGATGGACAGGCCCTTGCCATCTTCCAGATAGGCACCCTCGCACTGATTTGCGGCCGTTGCGCCGCCCCAGAGGAAATTTCTCGGGAAATACATACAGGTTCCTCCCTAATGTTGCAGCGTCCGGGGATCAGTTCTTTTTCTCGTCACGGAACAGGACGAACGAGACGATAAAGGCCACCACAAAGGCAATGGCTGCACCGGCGCAGGCATAGTAGAAGTTGGTCATGGGGGTATCCAGGCCAATGTAGCTGGGCAGGGTCAGCAGACCGGGAGAGCCGCCGGAGTAGTTCTTGGTGTTCATCAGGCCCATAAAGAAGCCGCTCACGCCGCCGCCAGCCATGGCTGCGATCATGTTGGTGCGGATCTTCATGGTAACGCCGAACAGGACCGGCTCGGTGATGCCGCAGACGGCGGTGATACCGGTGGCGGAGGTCAGCTGCTTGAGTTCGGGGTCCTTGGTCTTGATGGAAACGGCCAGAGCAGCAGCGCCCTGTGCCACGTTGGAGGCCAGCTGGCCCGGATAGATGATGGTGTCAAAGCCGATGGTCATACGGTTGTTGATGCCAATGGGGGTCAGGGCGTGGTGGGTACCTGTCATGACCAGGAACGGCAGGAACACGCCGACGATGGTGGGCACCAGCCAGGGTGCCAGGGTGCTCAGGCCATTGATCACAGCGGCCAGGGCGTTGGAGACCACATAGCCCACCGGGCCCAGCACACACAGGGTGGCAATGCCGCAGATGAACATGGTCAGCAGCGGAGCGGTAAAGAAGCGGATGGCTTTGGGGGAGATGCGGGTAGCCCAGGGTTCCACCTTGGACATCAGCAGCACGCCCAGGATGATGGGGATCACGGACGAAGAATAGGAGGCGTTATAGATGGGCAGCATGAAGATGGTGATGGCCTCGCCGCTTTCCTTGGAGGCAGCCACCAGGTTCACAAAGTTGGGGTGGATCAGGATGCCACCCAGCATCATGGCCAGGTAGGGGTTGCAGCCCAGCTTTTTCGCCGCCGAGTTAGCCAGCAGGATAGGCAGGAAATAGAACGTGGCATCGCCCATGAAGTTGATGACCTGGTAGGTGCTGGACGTATTGCTGACCAGCTTGAACGCCACCAGGATGGCCAGCACGGCCTTGATCATGCCTGCTGCGGTCAGCGGGGGCAGGATAGGGGTAAAGATGCCGGTCAGGGTGTCGATGACACGGTCGTACCACTTGCCCTTGGGGGCGGGGGCTGCGGCGGCAGGGGCGGTGCCCAGCATCCCGCTGAGCTTCTCGTACACCTGCGTGACCTCGGCACCAATAATCACCTGATACTGGCCGTTTGCCTGGGCAACGCCCACAACACCGGCCAGGCCCTTGATGGCATCGGTATCGGCTTTTGATTCATCTTTCAGGTTAAAGCGCAGACGGGTGGCACAATGGGTGGCGTTGCTCACATTCTCGGCACCGCCCACCAGGCTGAGGATCTGTTTTGCCAATGCGCCGTAATCTTCTTTTTTTGCCATTTGCAATTCCTCCATGATGGTTTGATCCAGGGTGATCCGGAGCCTGCTGCGCAGAAGCTCTGCGTCAGCCACACCGGGCAGCCCGCGGATCGCGTTGAGGTCGATCACACTGCGGTCCTTTACGGTAACGGACAGACAGCCGCTGCGGAAATCACACAGGCCTATGTTTTCTTTTCCGCCGGCCGGAGCAGCCAGCTGCTCCAGGAACTGTTTACGATCCATGGCAGAGGACCTCCCTCTCGGTCAATATCTTCTGAACCGCCCAACGCGCGCCATTGGGTGGATTCATGCAAAAAGGTGGGCAGGGAAGCGGGCCGGTTCAGGCCTCGTTCTTCTCCTGCAGGCGGGTGATGTGCAGCATGAGGTACACGATCTCCTCATCGTTGCACTGCCAATTCCAAGTGGCCTGGAAATAGTCCGCGATAGCGCGGGCACACTGATACACCTGCGGGTACTCCCGCCGCATCTGGGCCAGCATCCCGCTGATCCGCTCCTCCACCTGCCTGCCGGAGGCAAGCCGCTGGATGAGGTAGCGCAGATGCATGGAAAACCGGGAATACGAAAAGCTCTCTTTGTTGAGCGTAATAGCAAGCTGTTTCTCCACGATGCCGTCCACGTCCGAAAGGGCCTTGAGCGTCATCATCATGGAGTGCATATCGCTCGCTTCCGCCTCGGCGTTGATGAGGTGGAGGGCAATGTTCACCACCTCGCTGTCTGGCAGCTTCAGCCCGGCTTCCCGCGCCAGCAGCTCCCGTGCCTGTTTGGCCAGCTCTGTCTCCTTGGGGTACAGGTGGCGCACATCGTAAGCCAGCGGGGTCGAGATCTCGATGCCCTTGCGCAGCCGCTCCGCCGCAAAGTTCAGGTGGTCGGCCAGGGTAAAGGGCAGGTTTGGGTTCAGCGCACAGTCCAGCTCGATCTCAGCCCGCTCCGTGATCTCGGCGCAGGCCAGCACCAGCGGGCGGGGCAGATCGGCCGCCATGCCAAAATATTTGGGGTTCACGTCGTAAAACGTTCGCTCGATGCGGGAAAGATCCGTCAGCTCGTAAGGCATTTTGGGGAACCCGACCCCCCGGCCCAGCACCACCAGCTCCTTACCGTTTCCGTCCAGTGCCAAGGCGGCATTGTTGTTGATCTGTCGGATGATTTTCATACCGTTCTACTCCCTGCATCGAATTTTCGGACAAAAAGAAAAACCCCGAATGCAGCAGCTCACACTACTCCCCTTGTTTTAGAAAGGGAATTCGATGCAAGTAGCGCCTCCGAGGAGTAACGTCTTGTTTTTACAAATTTATAATACCAAAGGTTCTTTGCTGTGTCTATTCGCACGATACCCAAAAAAGCGTATTGTTTTTTGTGCACCGTGAAAAAAGTGCAGCAAAAAGCCGCCGGGCAGAGAAATGTCCGGCAGCTCCTGGTTCAAGCTAAATTCTATGCACTTACTTTTTCCGGCTGCGCGTCTTGGTCACAGCCGTGGTGGGCTTCACGGCGGGGGAGAGGTTCGGCTTTTCGGTGAGGGCGGTGGTGGTGGGCTCGCCCAGTGCCAGCACCTCGGCCAGCTCCTTCTGCACCTTGGCGTTGACAGGGTCGTTCACAGCCAACACATCGGAGTAGAACTGCTCCATCTCCTCGCGGGTGAAGAAGGTTGCAACGTACATCTGGTTGCCCATGGCACCGGACAGAGCCTCGGGGATGCGGTCCACCATCCGCATATTCTTTTGGTACTTCTGCATGATCTGCTCATGGCTGTACACAAAGTTCTTGCCATCGCGGCGGCCCGCAAAGGGGCAGTAGTAGTGCTCACCCACCGGCATATCCGTGCCGCCGAAGGCGATCATATCCGCCCAGATCTTGTACACGTTGGTGGAGCGGGCAAAGTTGATCATATCCGGGGTAA
>OIEI01000706.1_pt1 | contig 11200 bp, 7 predicted proteins | sample 1581781 | NCBI WGS metagenome assembly OIEI01 (sample SAMN01760935, study PRJEB22395) | human gut metagenome | reverse complement strand
GCCGGCCGCCAGTCTGCCAGCAGCTGCAACGCACGCCAGACAAGCACATTGTCATACGTCAGGTACGGATGCACGATCTCATCATCCGTTGGCTGCAGGAACGTTTCATAAAGCGCAGTATCCGGGTGACGCGCTTCCCGTAGGCGCGCCAAAATCAGCGAAAGACCATCCTGTACAAAGCGTTCCTGCAAAAATGCTTCATCGTGCGTTTCGGAAAGGTACGCTTGGAGCGCCAGAACCGGCGCGACCAGCTCATCCAGCTCGAACCCTGGTTCCAGCATGGTCCCGTCGATAAACCGGGAATGTACGCCGATGTTTTGCCGTTGGCGGGTGAAAACATAGGTCAGCACTTCTTTTGCAAGCGCAGCGTCCGCACGCAGGATCGTTGGGAACGCCCACAGGAGCGAATCCCTGTCCCAATAAGCGGCGCTGACATAGTAGCGTGTGGATCGGCTTGTCGCACAGATCAGTTCCTCGGTATCGAATGTCCGGCCGGTCGCATAAAACAGGCAGAAGAACTGGTTGACGTTGTAGACCTCCGTCAGCTCTGTCGTCGGGAGCTGCACGGTGCGCTTGTCCAGCCAGTCTGCTGTTTTCCGATACAACCAATCCCACCCACGGCGAAGCTGCTCTTTCGCGCTGGTCGCAGCGGCGACTTCTTCAAAGCCAAGACCCCAGAAAATCGTAAAAGCTTCTTCCTGCCCGGCTTTGGCGTCAAGCGCACAGGAAATCTGATAGGAAATGCCATCCTCTGTCTGCGCCCATTCACTTTTGCCTGCATGGTCCGACATAGGCGCAAGCGCAAATGCCGGGAAACCGACGCGGTAATCCATGATAAAGCTGCTGTTCCACGCGCTCTCATAAATGTACGCCTGACCGGTCAGTTCTTTATCCTCGTTGACGCAATGAACACTTTTACTCCATAGACCGCGCGCACCAAGTTTTAAGCGGCAATCTGTTCGCGCTGTGACAGACAAGCGCATCGCAAACCCGCGCTCTCCAACCGGCGTCAATACGGTGAATTTGACCGTGGCCTGTTCGGTTTCCTTATGACCGGACGGAATCCAGAAGTGTTCCCGCGACCATTGCAGACCTGTAAGCGCCAGTTCTTCCTGATCGATCTGGATAAACGGCTGCATCAGCGGCTCGTCTTCTGTTCCGCAGAGCTCGATCATGCCGCGCTGCTGCATGGAGAGAAAAGTCAAATCCTCGATTGCCGCAGTCTGCTCATTCAGCTTTGGCAGCGAAATCATTTCATTTCCGGTTGGTAAATAACGTTCCATACGCATCCCTCAGTTCAAAATTGGTTAATCGCTTAAATATGCCTTCCTGTTAAATATAACAAAATTCATGGTCTTGTCAAGGAGAATTTAGAGAAAATCAAAAATGGTATTGACAGACGTGACAAGATTCGCTATAGTTTGAATAGAAAAATGATTTAAGCGGTTAACTGAACTGAGGTGAAGATATGGCACGCGCGACGCTCAAGGATGTAGCACAGGAGGCTGGTGTTTCATCGGCTACAGTATCGTATATCTTGAATGGGAAACGCTCGATCTCTGAAGAAACAAAAGCCCGCGTCATGGAGGCAATCAAAAAACTGGATTATGTACCTGATCTGAATGCACGCGGCCTGACGATGCGAGATTCCAAGCTCATTGGCGTCGTTGTTCCGCAGACGGAGCCCGGTGAGCGTCTGATGTTCCAGAACAGTTTTTACAGTGAGATCCTCGGCAGCATTGAATATTACGCGCGTCTGAGCGGCTATCATATTCTGATTTCTGCAACGGATGCAAATGAAAGCTATCTGACGCTGGCCAAGAAGCGCAATCTGGATGGAATCATTGTAATCGGTATGTATCCGGACGAGTTTTACCAGCAGATGAAAAAAACGCAGATTCCGATTGTCCTGATCGACAGCTACTGCGGCGACCACTATTATCACTCCATCCGAATCGATGATGCTTACGGCAGCTATCTTGCCGCAAAATACGTCCTGTCACGCGGGCATCGGGAAATTGCGTTCTTCTGCGGCCAGATCAAGGAAAACGGCGTTATGAAAAAACGCCTGCTCGGATTCCAGCAGGCATTAGAGGAATATGGCGTTCCGTATCAGGAACAAAACATTTTTGAAGGTCAAATCGATTACCGCAGCGGTATCTCCCTTGCAAAAGAACTCGTTTCCAAAAAGCTCCCAACGACGGCAATCGTCTGCGCGGCTGATATTCTGGCAATCGGTGCCATCCGTGGGCTTTATGAGGAGGGGCTGCGCGTGCCGGAGGACTACTCCGTGATTGGCTTTGATGATCTGGAAGTTTCACAATATCTGACGCCGGGACTTACGACTGTCCGCCAGCAGATTTCGCTGAAAGGTCAAAAAGCCGTTGAGCTGCTGCTCAAGCACATTGAAGATCCAGCGCTGACAAAACAGGAGGAAATTTTGCCGCTCCAGCTTGTGGAGCGCGAGTCCGTCCGCACTATTTAATTGTCTTTCACGCCGCAAGGCGTAAAAAAGCGGCCTGCATCTACTTTGACGAGACGATACAGACCGCAGGAAAGAAACTCTGCGAAAGTCCTTCCCGTACTCTATATTCTAAGCGAGAAGGGCGAAAAAATCAACATTACAGGAGGAACAACAATGAAAAAGACCCGGATTTTTTCGCTGATTGCACTGGTTCTTGCCATGCTGATGGTGTTTGCAGCTTGCGCACCCGCAGCCACTGACACAAAATCGAACGACAGCGAACAGACCACCCCCGCCGATACTCAGCAGACTGAGGAACCGGCAAAGACGGATGAACCCGCAGCCCAAACCCCGGCAGAGCCCGTGACGATCACCTATTGCAACTTCAATTCGTCTGGCGGCAATGAGGAAACGCTTCAGAAAATGGTCGAAGCCTTTGAAGCCACCCATGAGAACATCAAGATCGAAGTTGAAACAATCGGCTACGATGATTATTTCACGCAGATGCAGACCCGTGTTGCTGGCGGCACTGCTCCTGACTGCTACGAGCTGAACATCGAGAACTTCGCAGCCTATGCAAACAAAGGCCTGCTTGCAGAGATCACTGGTCAGGACCTTTCCGGTCTGAATGAAACCGCCCTCGGCGCATTCAATGTGAATGGCAAGCAGTACGGCCTGCCTGAGAGCTTCTCCAATGTTGTCCTGATTTACAACAAGGATCTGTTCGATCAGGCTGGCGTTACATATCCGACGGATGATTGGACGCAGGATGATGTTCAGAATGCTGCTGAAAAGATCCGCGCACTGGGCGACGATATTTTCGGTATCTGGCAGCCGATCACCTACAACGAGTTCTTCAAGGTCGTTGCACAGTACGGCGGCAGCCTGCTGAACGAGGATAAGACGCAGTTCACGATCAACTCCGAAGAAAACATCAAAGCGGCACAGACGCTTGTTGACCGCGTTCTGGTCAGCAACGTGCAGCCGAACTCCGTCCAGCAGGGCGGCATGGGCGACTGGGATATGTTCATGAGCGGTCGTCTCGGCATGATCCCCACCGGCATTTGGGCATTCCAGACCTTTACGGAAAACTGCGATTTCGCATGGGACATCGCTGTTGAGCCGGGCAGCACGCAGAAAGCTACCCACTTCTTCTCCAACTGCGTTGTTATGAACCCCGAAACCGAGCACCCGGAAGAAGTTGCCGAGTGGCTGGCATGGCTGACCTCCAGCACCGAATCCGCTGATATTCGTCTTGCGGCTGGCTGGGATCTGCCTGCACTCAAGGATCTGAACGCTCTGTCCAGCTATCTGGAGATCACGCCTCCTGACAACCGCAAGGCTGTTTTCGAGAGCCTTGATTATCTGGTCATGCCGCCCGTCATTGAGGACTATGCCCTCATGAGCGACATTATCGGTCAGTATCTCTCCGCAGCGGCTGACGGCACCATGACTGTCACCGATGCTCTGAACGCGGCGCAGGCTGACTGCGAAGCACAGATCACCCTTGGCTAACAACTTTCTTGGCGGGCGCTTATGCGCCCGCCAAGTCTGCCAAAAAAGCTGCGGCTTTTTTGGCAAAAGGCTGCGCCGCCTGCATCGCAAAGTTTTGTGCGCCATTGGCGCACAAAATTCACGTTTGACGGCGATCAGTATTTTTGCCGAGAGCGGGGGCTCCCGGCAAAAATGAATTTACATCGATTTGCGCCTGCGGGCGCAAACTCTACGAGGTTTTACGTGCTCGAAAGATAAAGGAGGCAGACAGATGAAAACAAGTAAAACTGGGCCTCGGCTGAAAAAGCCGGGTGGAGAGGGTCTGCTGCGAGCGTCGCCGTTTTTGCTTCCCAGTCTCATCGGTCTGGCAATCTTTTATCTGGCACCGATGGTCGTTTCTATCTTCATCAGCCTGACAGACTGGAATGGTCTTGACCGACTGTTTGCGGATGGTTTCATGCAGGAGCATTTTATCGGCCTTGATAATTACAAGGCGATTCTGACAAGTCAGGAATTTTGGAAAGTCTTAAAAAACACGCTGACCTATATCGTTTTGTATCTGCCGCTTATGATGGCCGTATCACTGGCTGTTGCATCGCTTCTGTCGCAGCAGCGGCGCGGCGTCGGTGTGTTCCGTGTGCTGTACTATATTCCGGTCCTGACCTCTTGGGTCGCGGCATCATTGATCTGGAAAAGCATTCTGGCCCCGCAGTACGGTGCTATGAACAACATCCTTGCTTTCTTTGGGATTGAGGGCCCCGGCTGGCTGCTGGACGAAAAATGGGCGATGCCCGCAATCGTGTTGGTGTCCGTATGGAAAGACATGGGCTTCTTTGGCCTGATTCTTCTGTCCGGTATGGTTGGCATCAACCGAACCTATTATGAAGCCGCAGAAATTGACGGCGCGGGCGCTTGGACGCGCTTCTGGAAAATCACGCTGCCGCTTCTCACACCGGCGATTTTCTACGTTCTGATCGTCGGTCTGATCAACTCGTTCCAGCTTTTCCCGCAGATCATGATTATGACGGACGGCGGCCCGAACGGGGCAACTCAGGTTATGGTAGAACGTATTTATAAGTACGGCTTCCGCTATTTCAAGATGGGTTACGCTTCAGCGTTCTCTTGGATTTTGTTCCTGATTATCATGGTTTGCACAGCAATTCAGATGCGCGGACAGAAACGGTGGGTGAATTATGACGCATAAGAAAAAAATCGGCACAGCAGCCTATTACGTTGTCGGCATTCTGATTGCAATACTGGCGATCATTCCATTCCTCTGGATGGTCAGCACGTCACTCAAGGCGCGCGGCGCGCTTATGAGCATTCCGATTGAATGGATCCCAAAAGAACCGACGGTCGCCTCCTATGTGAAGGTGTTTTCAAAGTTTCCGTTCTTCAGCACCATCGGGAACAGCTTATTCATTTCTGTGACCTATACGATTATTACGCTGATCTCGGCATCTATGGCAGCATTTGCTTTTGCAAAGCTCAAGTTTTCAAAGGCTGATCTGCTGCTCAAGGTGTTTCTGGCAACGATGATGATTCCGACGCAGGTCACGATCATCCCGCTGTTTGTCGTCATGAATAAGATGTCATTGATCAACAGCTATGCCAGCGTCATTCTGCCGTCTATTTTCCGCCCGTTTGCCGTGTTCCTGCTCGTTCAGCAAATGCGGACGATCCCGAACGACTATCTGGATGCAGCCAGCATCGACGGCGCTTCAACCTTTACAGTTTACTTTAAGGTTGCACTGCCGCTTTGTGCGCCGACGCTTGCGACCTTGTCGATTACGACGTTCATGGAATCTTGGAATGACTATCTCTGGCCGCTGCTTATGCTGACAGACAAGACAAAAATGACGCTTCCGATTGCCCTCTCGACACTGAACGGTCAGTTCGCAACGGAGTATAACGTCCTGATGGCGGGCAGCCTGATTTCCATGATCCCGATTATTCTCATTTACTGCTTCGCGCAGAAGTATTTCCAGAACGGCATGATGGCCGGTGGTATCAAGGGGTAAACCATGCAAAGATTTGAAAGTTCTGCATTCCAGGCACATATATCCTGCCCGCGCACCGATGTGCAGCTTGTGCGTCACGGCGCAGTCCTGACGGTAAGCCTGTCCTATCAGGGCGCATACGGAATGGGCGAGAAATATGACGCGCTGAATCAAAAAGGGCGAGTCGTTGTCAATCAGGTGGAAGAAAAGTTCTGCTTCCAAGGTGAAAAAACATATTGCCCGGCGCCGTTCTTCTGGACAGACAGCGGATTCGGCCTGTATGTTGACACCTGCGAAACAACAACATTTCATTTTGACGAGAACTCTGTGACGATTGATCTGCCGGAATCTGCCCCCGTTGTGGCCTTTTCTGGTGAACCGGCACAAATCGTCAGCGCATATATGGAGCTGTTCGGAAAGGCTGTTCTGCCGCCTGAATGGGCGTTTGGCGTGTGGATTTCTGCAAATCGCTGGAATTGCCAGAAAGACGCGGAGCAGCAGATCGAGAACCTGAAAAAGCATGATTTTCCGGCAAGCATTCTGGTGCTGGAGGCATGGAGCGACGAAGCGACGTTTTATATCTGGAACGGTGCAAAATACCAACCGAAACCGGACGGAGCTGCGCTCCAATATGATGATTTCGATTTTTCGGGTTCCCCATGGCCAGACCCCAAAGGCATGGTGGATGCGCTGCACAAAGCCGGGCTGCATCTTGTCCTCTGGCAGATTCCTGTCTACAAAAAGCAGGGGGCCAACGAGATTCTGAACGTACAGAACACGCTTGACCGCGAGGATGCTGTGCGGCGCGGCTTGTGTGTCCATCTCGCAGACGGAACACCCTATACTATCCCCGACGGACATTGGTTTTCCGGTTCCATGATCCCAGATTATACAAACCCGGAAACCGTTCAGACGTGGTTCTCAAAACGTCAATATCTTCTCGACATGGGCGTTGACGGCTTCAAAACCGATGGCGGCGAGTTCATCTATCGCCCGGACGTGCGCTTTATGGATGGCAGCGACGGAAAATCCGGAAAGAATCGCTACGCACGGGACTATACCTACGCATACCGCGATTTTATCGGTTCGCAGCGGGTTTTGTTCAGCAGAGCCGGATTTTCCGGGCAGCACACTGTCCCGATGCACTGGGGCGGCGATCAGCAAGCACAGAACGCAGAACTGCGAAGCCAGCTTCACGCCGGGCTTTCGGCCGCGGCATCCGGTATTCTGTTCTGGGGCTTTGATATTGCCGGGTTTGCAGGCCCGCTTCCGACGCTGGACCTCTACCGCCGCGCAACACAGATGGCCTGCTTCTGCCCGATCATGCAATGGCATTCAGAGCCGGACGGCGGGCAGTTCAAGGAGCTGATGCCGGGCGGTGAGGGCAACAACGAACGCAGCCCGTGGAATCTGGCTGCTGCCTACAATGCGCCCGAATTTGTCGATGAGATGCGCTTCTGGCACAAGCTGCGTGAGCGGCTGCGCCCGTATCTTTGGGAGACTGCGCAGGCGTGTGTGGCTGACAATATGCCGATGATGCGGCCGCTGGCGTTCCTCTGGCCCGAAGATGAAGCTGCGCTTGCCTGCGAGGACGAGTATATGCTTGGTGATGCACTGCTCGCTGCGCCGCTTCTGGAGGAAAACGCAGAAAGCAGGCAGGTCTATTTGCCGGAGGGTGAATGGATCGAATTCTTTGATCGAAAGCCATACCAGGGCAAGCAAATGATTTGTACGGACTGCGACGGAAAGATCCCGGTTTTTATCCGAAGCGGATATGAAAAACAATTCTGAAAGGACGTGCCGGAGCTGATTCAGCTCCAGCATTTGCTAAAATTATGAGAAGATTTACTGCATATATTTTTGATTTGGATGGTGTGCTTTGCCATACCGACAAATTCCATTTTGCGGCGTGGGCTGCGCTGACAAAGAAACTTGATCTTCCGTTTGATGCGTCTGTCAATGACTGGCTGCGCGGTGTCAGCCGTATGGAGAGCCTTGACATTGTCTTGGGTGAGAAGAAAGACGCTTTCACTGCGGAGCAAAAGAAGTCGTTTGCAGATGAGAAGAATGCAATTTATCGCGGCTATCTGCAAACTATGACACCAGCCGATCTGGACGAAGATGTGCGCAGTACACTGCTGAAGCTGCGCGCGGACGGTCATAAACTGGCCGTGGGGTCGTCCAGCAAGAACGCACCGCTGATTCTGGAGCGCATTGGGCTTGGCAGCTTTTTTGATGCCGTTGCCGACGGAACACAGATCACCCACTCCAAGCCAGACCCTGAGGTGTTCCTTTTGGCGGCAAAGCTCCTTGGCGTAAAGCCGGATGATGCGCTCGTTGTGGAGGACGCTGAAGCTGGCATACAGGCGGCAAAGGCCGGCGGTTTCTGCGCTGCGGGCATCGGTCCCGCGGCAAATTCCTTGCTTGCGGATTTCCGTTTGCAAAAGCTTTCCGACCTGCTGAAAACACCTGCGTAAAAAAACAAAGTTTGCTTCGCTATAGACAAAGAATACGCGACCGGCAAGTTACCGGCCGCGTAGTTTTATATTTTCGAGTCGCGGAGCCACTGTTGGAACTCCTCCAGTGAGATGATCTCGCGGTCGCACTTCTTCTTTTCTTCTCTGGCTTGCTCGCTCCAAGCATAAAACTGCTCATCGGTGATGCGCCCGGCTTTGATCCACGCGAAGCGCTTTTTGTACTCCTTGCGGTACGCCTTGAAAATCGGGTCGTCAGTCTGCTTTTTCGTCCACTGCCGGAATGCGCCGATCTCGCGGCAGCGCTGCTCACCGTACTTTACCGGGCGCTCGCAGTACTCCGCGCTCACACGGCCGGTCTGCGGGAACCAGCGGCCGCAGTTCTTGCAGCGGCGCACGGTCACGCCGCGCTCAACGCAGCTCCGCAGCGAATAGTCGATCATGTCCCGCACGGCGGACGAGTATAAAACAGGCGCGCACCGGCCCGGTTCGACCGGTTCAAAGCTCAGCGGGATTGGCTCAAATCGGAACAGTGCCGGATCTCTCGGCTGGTCGTGATGATAGTTTTTCGCCGCCTGTTTCTGCGGTTCACGCCCGGCGGAATCCACGTCCAGCACGCATTCCAAAAACTTCTCGACCTGCTTCCTTGTCTCTGAAAACTGTGTTGCAAACTCCTTTAAGTCCAAAGCAATCGCCTGAATTTCCGCTTGATCGTAGCCACTTACGGAAAAACAGCCGAAGCTGCGCGTATATAGAAGGCGAAGATAAATGTGCTTCTCGGCCAGCACACCGAGCTCCACCATCGCGGCTGTATACGCTTCGCGGGCGCGGCTCTCAACGAAGCGTTCCCAATTCACGCTGATGCGTTCCAGCATCGGCGTGATTTCATTTTCGTCCAGTTCCAGAAACGTCAGCAGGCTTTCCAGAAACGGAAGTTCCAGCTGCTTGGACGGCAGCCCCTGCATTCCGAACGCATCATTTTCAAAGAACTCCTTCTCACCGGAGAAATACATCTTCGCATACCACATAGCTCTCACCTCAAATGTGGACTAATTGTAAATTATAAATGTGATAGTCTTGACAAATATACAGCCCTATGTTACCTTAAAACCAGAAAGCTGTCTAAATCATTTTATCATAGTCTAGCACCGCATAGACAGCTTGTCAACGGAAAGTTGCCCTGTATCTTGAAAATTTCACACCCATCTCCAAAGACGATACTCGCCGGAGAAGTATGCCGCGACGCTGCGAAAGCAGCCAGCGTACCAAGGCGAAGCCAACGCCGTGCGCGTCAACAAAAGGCCGCAGGGTAGGAACGGGTATGGAGGATGGCAGAAAAAAAGTGAAAAAACACTTGATTGCAGGGAATGGAATGTTGTATAATGAATAAGATAGAAAACCGTGCGCCGAATCCGGAAGATACGGGACGAACAAAGAAAGAACATAAGGAAAGTGAGAAGCCGTGAAAAAGCATAAACTGAATCATGAGAAAACACCCAAGGGGATCTTATCCTCCCTGGCGCTTGGGTGATAGGGGGCGTATTTATCGCGGTAGAAATATGTCGGTGATAACGATGGCCGCCGCGGCGTCCGCCGCCGTGTTGCCGGTGTTCTGGATGGTGAAGGTGTACGTCAGGCGGCTGTTCTCCGTCACCGTGGTGGGGGAGAGGGACTTGTTGATGGTCAGTGCCGGCGCTGCGTCGCTGCTGCGTGAGGGAAAGGCGGGCTGTGAGCTGTGCGCCGCTGTCGCCGTGCTGACGCAGCTGATCTGCTGTGTGTGCGGCGTGGTCACGGGCAGTACCCTGGCCACGCCCTATGCCGCCGCCGGCGCGCTGCTGATCCTGGCCTGCCAGTGGGGGCTGTACCTGGAGGCATCGGCGCTGCGGAACGCCTACCATCTGCTGGTGCTCAACGGCACCGTGCCCTATGTGGCGTCGGTGACGGCGGCGGGCGTATGCAGGCAGCAGGGGACGGCAGAGGGCTTTTACCGTCTGTGCAGCAAGCCCGATCCGGCGCGGAGATGGCAGAATTACGCCCTGCCGCTGGTGCTGGCCACGGCGGCGGTGCTGTCCGGCGTGGTGTGCTTTTCCGGCGGGAATATGAGCGATTTCCCCTGGGTGCTGACGGCGCTGACCACCGCCGGCGCGGGGCTGGGGACCCCCCTCAGCGGGGCTCTGCCCATGTACTATCTGTCCCGGCGGCTGAGCCGCAGCGGCTGGCTATGCCGGGGCGAAGGCGGTCAGCCGGCCGCGGCGGCTGGTGCTGACGGACGACGATCTGTTCCCGGCGGGAACGGTGACACTGAACGGCTATAAGGTCTTCGGCGAGGAGCGCAGCCGCGCGGTGTCCTACGCCGCGTCGGTAGCCAGGGCGGCTGGCAGCAGCCTGACGCCGCTGCTGGAGCGCCAGCTCACCGCCGAGGGAGGTTTTCACCTGTCGGTGGAGTGGGTGAACTACTGCGAGGAGGGCGGCGTGGAGGCCAATATCCGGGGCGAAACGGTGCTCATGGGCAGCGCGTACTTTATGAAAAAGCGCAAGGTGGCCCTGCCCCGGGATATGAAGCTGTCTACCGGTGTGTTTCTGGCGGTAGACGGGGCGCTGACAGCGGTGTTTGCCGTGAAATATCAGCCCTCCCGCAACGCGGAATGGGCCCTGCGGACGCTGAAGCGGTTTCACATCGTGCCGGTGCTGGCCGTGCGAAGCGGCAACGTGACACCGGGGCTGATCAAGCGGAAATTCGGCGTGGACGCCAAATTTCCGCTTGATCA
>OIEI01000705.1_pt1 | contig 11201 bp, 8 predicted proteins | sample 1581781 | NCBI WGS metagenome assembly OIEI01 (sample SAMN01760935, study PRJEB22395) | human gut metagenome | reverse complement strand
GATGGCTTCCGTGGTGAAGCTGGTATTGATCTGACCGCTGACCATGCCTACAAGGTGGGTCGCTTCCTCGGCTGGTACTACAATGCACTGCGCGAGCGCAATGGCAACAACGAGCCTGCCCGCATCGTCATTGGCAAGGATACCCGCCGTAGCTCTTATATGTTCGAGTATAGTCTGGTGGCTGGTCTGACCGCTTCCGGTGCAGACGCCTACTTGCTGCACGTCACTACCACCCCTTCCGTGGCCTATATTGCCCGTGTGGATGACTTTGATTGCGGCATTATGATCTCTGCCAGCCACAACCCCTATTATGACAACGGTATCAAGCTGATTGACTGCTACGGCGAGAAGATGCCGGAGGAGATCTTGCTGTTAGTCGAGGATTACATTGACGGAAAGCTCCATGTGTTCGAGAAGGACTGGCCGGAGCTGCCTTTCGCTCACCGGGAACACATTGGTTGCACGGTGGACTATGTGTCTGGCCGCAACCGTTATATGGGCTACCTGATCAGCCTCGGTATCTACTCCTTCAAGGGTGTCAAGGTTGGTCTGGACTGCGCCAACGGCTCTAGTTGGAACATTGCTAAGTCTGTATTTGATGCGCTGGGCGCAGACACCTACGTCATCAATGCACAGCCCAACGGTACGAATATCAACAACAATGCAGGTTCCACCCACATCGAGGGCTTGCAGAAGTTCGTGGTAGAGAAGGGGCTGGACATCGGTTTTGCCTATGACGGCGATGCTGACCGTTGCCTGTGTGTGGATGAAAAGGGCAATGTCATCACTGGCGACCATATTCTGTACATCTACGGCTGCTACATGAAGGAGCGTGGCAAGCTGCTGACCAATACCGTCGTTACCACGGTCATGTCCAACTTTGGTCTGTACAAGGCTTTTGATGAGAAGGGCATTGGTTACGCTAAGACCGCTGTGGGCGACAAGTATGTTTACGAGTATATGGCTAAGAACGGCTGCCGTATTGGTGGCGAGCAGAGTGGTCATATCATCTTCTCCAAGTACGCCAGCACCGGTGACGGCATCCTGACCAGTCTGAAGATGATGGAAGTCATGCTGGCGAAGAAGATGCCTATGAGTAAGCTGGCTGAGCCCCTGAAGATCTACCCGCAGGTTCTGGAAAATGTTCGTGTGACCGACAAAAAGGTCGCACAGGATGATGAAGCAGTGCAGGCAGCAGTCAAGGCCGTAGCCGAGGCACTGGGTGACACTGGTCGTATCCTTGTCCGTGAATCTGGTACGGAGCCTGTTGTGCGTGTGATGGTGGAGGCTCCTGACCACGACACCTGCCAGAAGTATGTGTCTCAGGTTGTGGAGACCATCAAGAGCAGAGGCTACGGAGTTTGAGTGCAAACCTGAAACGAGGATGCGGAATCCTGCTGATTGCATCTGTGGTTTTTCTGTCTATCTTGGCGTTGTTGCCAGATGCTGATGTAAACCATGATGCAGGATACATTTCCTCAGAGTTGAGTATCCGAGAAACCGTAGATAGAAGCGTGACCAGCACAAGCTATGTGAATCCTGATGGTGCAATCACAGATGCCATTGATATGGGCTATGCGACCGTGTGTAGAATGCGTGATGATAGCGGCCGAGTTGTAGAGGAACGTTATCTTGATGCAAACGGTGACCCAGTGGCAAGATATGGGAATTATTACGGATTATCGTATGAATACGGTGAAACCGGTACTGTGATAACATATCTTGATGCCGAAGGTAATCCGATAATACGCAGTGACGGATATTCTACTATTGTTAGAACGCAGGTTGATGGCAGGGCTTCCGATGATTTCTACTACGATTTGAACGGACAGCAGGTACAGTGCTCCGGTGGATACTATGGGCTTCATCGTGGATATAACTCTGATGGCCAGAATACCAGTTTGACATTTCTCGATAAAGATGGACATGCAGTGTGTGCATCATCTGGATATGCGATTAAGACATATCAGCGTGATATGGATGGTAACGTTGTCGGGGAGCAGTACTTTGACACAGAATGGAATCCTGTAAAGTCTTCACTTGGTCAGTACGGCGAGTTATACCAGCGCAACGAGCAAGGATATATCGGCCAGATCACCTATCTTGACGCAGACGGCAACCCCGCCCCTACCAATGCAGGCTATACCATCCTCAAACGTACCTATCATAGAGATGGAACAGCAGATACGGATATGTATTTTGATGCGGATGGTAATCCAAAAGCATTGTCTAAAGGACAGTATGGCATCAAACGCAGCGGCAAGGTGAACCTTCTGCTTGACAGAAACAGCAACGTTATGCCGTGTGTGGACAACCTTCTGAATGGCTTCCCATGCATGGTTGTTGTTTTTGGCTGCGTTGTCTGTTTGCTGATGATTGTTCTTCCGAAGAGTTTAAGCGTAGTACTGACGATTGTTTATGTAGCTTTCATTCTTTATGAAACACTGATGTTTCGGGAGTCGGAGGATGCAAGAATGAACTTTGTCCTCTTTTCCTATGCAGGGAAGTTCTTGAAAGAGCAATCTGTGAGAGTAGGGGTCATCAATAACATTTGGCTGTTCATTCCGCTTGGAATGGGGCTGTATAGATGGTTTCAGAAGAAGTGGGTGTTGCTGATTCCTTTCGTGATGTCTGTGGCAATCGAAACGACCCAGTATATTACGGGACTTGGCATCGCAGAGTTCGATGATGTGTTCGGTAATACGATGGGTGGATGGATCGGTGTGCTGGTGGCTTGGACGTGGCTGAGCAGAAAGATGAGCGTGAAAAATAGGACATATTGAAGTATACATATCTATTTTTTCCCGTCATCCTTGAAAACAGATCCTATATAGTATATATTTGAGCTGTGAGAGTCATTCGTTATGGATGCTCACAGCTTTGCCGCTCGATACTTTGCACACCTCTACGCGGTGGGCGGCAGACAACACAGCATGGGTGCTGTGGCTAAGACGCAAAGGTTGGATTGCCGGGCTTTATAAATAGGAAGATTGAGCGGAGTAGCATCGGAGGACTTTATCATGATTTTACAAAAGAACTTCAAATTTACCCCCAATGAGGGCTTGACTTGTGAAAATATGGATGATGTCTCCAGCTATATCGGAGAAAAAATAGAGTTGTTTAGAGATTATGGTAATTATACGTCAAAGCAAAAGAAAATTGAACTGCTTGAGGAAATTCTCAAGATGTATAACGAGGATATTCTGAATCCACAGATTGATATGTCGGCAATGACTAATGTGGTATACAGTGATAAAGCCGATACAAGGCTGATGATTCAGTATTATGACATGGTTTGGATACTTGGAACAATTATATATAATGTGTTTGACTATGGAAAGAATGCCGTGAATCATTTTGGGGATGGAATAAATGGTCCAATTAGTATGAGTGAAATGCTTTGGCAGGCATATTCTCAGTTGCACACTGTTAAGATGAGTGGCGAGAATGCAGCATACGGAGCAACGCTGATATTTACAACTGTGCTGGAGTCAGAGTTGAAAAGAAAATTTAAAGATGGTTTTATACAGGATAAGCTTTCTGAAGTGGATAATATAGTCAGACAAGGCAGATATTCCTTAACAGAAGAAGAAAAAGAACTGATGAAGTTCTTACGCCATGACGAGCATGCAAAAACCTACAACAGTGTCTATGCGACTACGTATGCTGCATATGATTTCTTTGTATCAGTAGGTGTTGTAGATGCATCTAACAATGATCAGAAAAATCTTCTTCTAAATAAAACGACACTGAATCAACTGTTAGGATATTCCTTTTTTGTGAGCAAGGTTGAACCGGCGTTTCTTGAAACCATGCGGTTGCTTTTCCAGACAAGTAATTTGAACTTACGAAATGATATTGCTCACGGTGGCTTTGGCTATAAGAACTATTATCATACATCAGCGACAAGTCTTCTTTTCTTCATGGCAACGTTGGTAATCACAGACGAGTATTTGCTTTAAGCGAGAAACGCCAGTGTTATCATATTGCTATTCACATTATATGGTCTCAATGTATAAACCTGGAGGTATCATCCTATGCCCAGAACCAAAGGCAGCAAGAACCGCATTACCGCATCTACTGACTTCGATGCGCAGATCGCAAAGTTGCAAAAAGACAAGGCGATGCTCGAAGAGGGTCTTTCCAAGACTGTCGCCCAGATCGAAGAGCTGAAAACCGATATAAAGTCTCTGCGTGAAAGTCTAAAGCCGCAGAAGGCAGAGATCAAGCAGACCGAAAAGGCAATCGCAAAGCTGGAGGACAAGAAGGCTGCAGCCGAGGCGAAGGCCGCCGAAGCTGCTAAGAAGGTTGAAGCCGAAGCTGTGCTGAAGAAACTGCTGGTATCCGGTATGACGGCAGATGAGATTCTCGAAAGGCTGAAATAAAGTAATATGCCGTGTGGACTGTGAATTCCAGAAGTTCACACGGCGTATTTTTGAGCACGATATATAGTTTGTGACGGAAATAAAAAATAGAGTGTGAGCAAAATGAACTTATCAAAAATACATCATATTGCAATTATTGTATCTGACTATGAAGCCGCCAAGGATTTTTATGTGAACAAGCTGGGATTCTCTGTCATCAGAGAGAACTACCGCCCAGAGCGTAAGGATTGGAAGCTGGATCTTCGTGTTAATGAACACACGGAGCTGGAAATTTTCGCTGAGGAGAATCCCCCGAAGCGCGTGAATCGTCCGGAGGCCTGTGGTCTACGCCATCTTGCGTTCTGCGTTGATAACATAGAACAGACAGTAAATGATCTGGCAGAGGCTGGAATTGAATGTGAGCCGATTCGTGTGGATAGTTATACCGGCAAAAAGATGACTTTCTTCCACGATCCGGATGGTCTGCCGCTGGAGCTGCATGAATAATCATGGGCGAGAAAAGACCATATAAAGCCAGAAATCCGGGTGGTGGTCGGAAAAAGCGGAAGCCGGAGTACGACGCAGGGAAAAAGCTGAAAGAACAGTTGGATGCTGCTGTAGTGCTTTATAATTCTGGGATGTCATTGCAGGTCATCGCAGATGCACTGTCCCTCAACCCCATCAAGGTTCGGAAGCTGCTTATCACCGCCGGAGTCTACGAGTCGGATACCGCAAAGCTCGTCCGACAGACCTTTCATTCCTTCAGAGAAACACAGGACTACTCCACTGCCGTCACCTCCACCATGTCTGCCCTGCAGCTGTCCCGCCCCTCCGTGACCTCTTATCTGCCGTATGCAAAAGGCGTGTACTTCCCGGAAACTGCTGAAGCAGAGAATATCAGTGCGGGGGCAGAGAGACAGCGCCACTACCGAGCTGTGGTTGCGCTGAAGAAGAATCCCTGCGAGGTGAACCTCTGGAAGTGCGTGGTGGCTTTTCGGGGTTACGAATTCAAGACCCTGTCCGGATTGCCCTTTACCTATAAGCTGAAGAAGGGCAGGGGAGATGAGTTTACCAAGCAACTGTGGATTGACCGCAGAGAGGACAGCAAGAGCCTTGCTTGGAGCTCCGTGGTGCTGGCGTATCAGAATATCGGTAAAATCGGAGAGGTAGTGGGCAGACCCAAGGCTCTGGGAGACATCCGAGGTGTGTCGTACATTTATGGAATGTTCTACCGATTTGGCTTGATTGATGTGCCGGAAAAAGTTAAAGAGAAGATGACGAAGTGATAGGGACGTAGGTATAGTTTGTGATAGAAATAAAATTGCCCCCGTGGATACCACAGAAGGCAGTCAATTGGTTTATTCCCATTCCTCATCCCTAGCCCACAGAAGATTCTGCACTTCTTTTTCGGTAGTTAGGCGGACAGAAGAATGACCTTTGTATTCAGTCTTACCGCAGTCTGGGCAGCGGCCGGGCAGAGATTCCGCCTCAAAGCAGTAATGGCGGACATCGCAAAATAGTAGTTCACAGTGGGGTACTTTTAGCTGGTCTTTAGTTCAAATTGCTTGCGCTACACCAAATCTCGAGATTTGAATCCCACAATGAGGTAGTGTTTCAGGCATAGTAGTGGCAGGAATCATGGTTCCAACTGGTCGTCAAGAGAAGTCGGCTATGAGAAAAATGTTTATACGGATGACTTGTTTGTTGGCTTGTGATATACTGAAACGAGAAAAACGACGACGGGTGCTTTATAAATTTAAGGAAAAATTTGACAACATCGAAGGATGGTTTATCTATGCAAATTGAAAATGAAATAGAGCATGCAGCCAGAAAAATTATATCCTCTAATTACCAAATAGGACTTACACAAGAGGACCTGGACGATGCTGTGAATCGAGCGAAAGAAGCATTGAAAACTGGTGATTTGGATTTCTCAAGGGTAGAATCATTAGTTCTTACGCAGGATGGACATACTCGCCACGTCTATCGGTATTCTGATATGTTGGCACCAGAGAATGTAATTTGCCAATGCCTGAAACAGCTTCTGGATAAAGTGTTTCGTGTTCGCTATCCGAATCGTAATAAAATGGTTAAGACACTGTTTAATACACTTCCAGCGGTTGTCCAAATGTCTGCATTTACGATCGTGAAGTTTGATTTTAAAAACTATTTCAATTCACTCTCGGCAACTTATGTCTACGAGAAATTTCTGAAGAATCGTTTGTCTTTCCGGAAAGATGCAGATTTGATGAAAAAATTCGTGGAAGAAACACAGTACACATACGCAGGACTGAGTACTTCAAATGCGATGGCAGAAATAGCGGCTTCTGCATTTGATTGTGCGGTTCGCCAGAGATTTTCTCAATCAGGGCTGATCTATTATGAGCGATATATCGACGATAGCATATTGATTCTAAATCGAAATTGGGAAAGCCCAAAAATTCAATCGATATTGGAACAAGTGCTGCAGGAAATATTCCATGATGCGCAGATCAAATATGGAAAGCCGTGTAAAACTTCTTTTAATATGAAAAAGTTTTGCTGTGTCTCTGAAAAAAATCTATCGCAAAAACATATAAAAATAAATTACCTGGGGTACGAATTTGATTTTTCCATACAAGATCTGGAAAAGCGTAAAGTTGAATTGACGTATGGGATTACAGAGGAAAAGCGAAAAAAATATTGTCGTCGAGTAGGGAAACTGATCAAGTTATATAATGATCCAGCTAGTCCGGATTATCGTGACGTGGAATTGCTCCGACAGAGACTTAGAGCTTTTACTTCTCGTGTAGTGTATGTGTCAAAATATTCAAGTGGAAATGTCTGGAAAGTGAAGGGCTTTATTTCAAATTATTCAGAACTTCGCTATTTCGAGGATAACAAGACACTTGAAAAAAATACGGTGGATTTTTTGAAGAATATGGTTATAAGGGAGTTTCAGAGTCAAAGAACTCCCATTCCGTATTTTTTGACAATGTATACTACAAGTGATCGTGAAAAAAGAAATGCGGCTAGCGGATATGATTTGTATAAGAATATGAAAAGCAATCGGACGCTTCTATTTGTGGAGGGAATAGGTTATGATTATGATGCTCTTCAAAAGCTCTGTCAAAGAGTACATATTCGACCGGTTGATTCAAATGGTATTCGGAAATCCTATAATGAGCTGGCAAAGGAATATCTTATCAGAATGAAAGTAGGCTTTTAGAAAAACAAAACGGCAAGGTTTCCCTTACCGTCTCGGAACATTTGCCGTAGCTATGTTCTAAACACGATATTGGCTAAAGCCGTTTACCGTGCCGATGATGTGTGTGTCTACACGTATGTAAACACTGCAAAACATGTGTTTGCCCATTAAGCATATACTATTAGGGAGGAAAAGTCAATGGGGTGGAAGGGATTAGAAAGAAATAAGCTGGATTTCATCCTTACAGATTTGTTGCCGGTGGAGGTTTCGGAGTTATTTTCTTTTACAAACTTTTATGATTTTTTGACAGAAGGTTCTCAGCAGAAAGTAATTAACAGCTTGCTGAAGGAATTCTATAGAATGAAGGCCGCTGGAGGATTGTTATTTGAGAACGGTTGGGGAACAAGACCGCTAAAATATAGGATTCTTAAGGGCACTACTTCAACAAGGGAAATGAGTATTATTCAGCCATGCTCAGCATTGAATTTGTATTTCTTTATTGACTGTTATCAAAAAGAAATCTTAGACTATTTTGAACAGCACCATGAGTTTTCTATCCGATACCATCAAAAAAATACAGACCTGGTATACCAATCCCGTTCAAAAAAAGAAACACTCTACTTTCAAGATAGTGCCTGTTTTACAGATCGTTCGATAATTCAGCAAAGTGGAAACTTCTTTAAGATTGGCCCGTATAAATCAATTAATAGCTTTACGGGTTCGCATATTTGGCGAGTAAACAATTTTAAATTTCCTGTATATGCGAAAGTGGACTATAAGGCTTGCTTTGATAGTATTTATACCCATGCTTTTGCATGGTGCATAGAGCAGAATACAGTTGACGCCAAAAACGCCAAAAACTCTAATTTGTTCGTGGAAATCGATCGGATTATGCAAAATATTAATGGCCGGTTTTCGAATGGGATTGTGGTGGGGCCTGAGTTCTCTCGAATGATGGCGGAAATACTGTTGCAATGGATTGATTGTGAGGTTGAAAGGTCGTTAGAAATTCAAGATATTATTTGCGGATCGGATTATAAAATATATCGATATGTTGATGATGTTTTCGTTTTTGCAGCAAACGACGTAGTTATCGAGCATATTGTTGAGCAGTATCGTTTGCATGCAGGGCGATATTTGCTAAGATTAAATGATTTGAAATTTAAAAAAGAAGCTACACCCTGTTTGCCGAAAGACTGGCTAGAAAGTACGAGGTTGATGGCGGACGCTATTGGCGATTTTTTCTATCAAGGAAAACGAAAGGACTTCTATGATCTTCCAGATGAGAAACAGATTTTGGTGAAAGACAATTTTATTCCTATTGACAGAATTAAAGATGAAATAGCCGTTTTAATGAAGAAGCATTCAGAAGATAGACACACAATTGTTTCGTTCTTGCTCTCAACAATGCTAAACAATATCGGAAAGAAAAAGAATGGATATAAACTCTTTCACCCAAATCATTGTGGAAAGGCCATGCTTCTAATCGATCTAACCATGTATATCTACGCATATTGTCCCTCGTTTGAATCGACGCGAAAAGTGATATCAATTCTATCATATATCAATGATGAGCTTGATTTTAAAACCAATGAAATTGTCAGGGAAAAACTGAGAAGATGTCTTTGGAGATATGCATTTATTTTTGAAAAGGGTAACCTCTTTGATCTCTGTGATTGGTTTCCAGTGCTTTTGGAGTATGGCTTGACGCTGCCGACTAGGGTGGAGGAAAATGTCATCGAGAAAATTCGAAAATTAGACAATCCAATATTGTGGGGAGTTATATTGTGTTACTCGAGATATCACGAAAATTTCTTTAAAAAATTACTTGAAGAAGTGGAATTGGTGATTGACGATAAAATTGACAGGATTTCAAAAAAGGAGGCAATGATGTATGAGGAATTTTGGTATGTTCTTATTTTTCATAACTGCCCTTTTTTATCAAAGTCATTAAAGAAAAAAATCACCCAATTTGTGGAAGACATAACGCCGAGAGCACCAAAATCGCCGAATTCAATGAGCCCATCCGACAAGGTGAAAAAACTCTTATGCGATTTTCTCCAACGTTCAAACCAAGGAAACAAACCCGAAAAGAGCTTTTTTAACTGGGGAAGAGTGCGAGCTTTTGATAACCGAATTACTTACAGAACTTATCAACGAACTGTTTTCAAAAATTACAAGAAACACCAAACAGGAATTATAACTAGCTTGGACTAAAAAACACAAGAAGGTGTATACATTCGGAGATTTCCTGGTGCGAATTTTTGGAGTGGAAATATAACAAAAAGTGAATTGAAGATTTGGTCGCTGCGGAGGTGCAACTCCCGGCGACTTTCTGCTTTGCGGACTTTATCACAAGATGGATGGTGCTCAACATCAAATTGATTGTTTGGCTTGTTCCGGTCTTGTGGGCAACGATGCTTCTGCCATGCAGATTCCAGGGCATGGACGGATAAGGGACACCTTTTGGGTGAGGATATAGGAAATATCTTCTGTGCTCCACACTAAACAAATATCTCCATTCTCCCACCGTACCCTTCAAAAACACGTCCGGTGAAATTTCAATCCAAAAATCGCCGGGAAAAAGCTGCAAGGGCCACAAACAACCTACTACACAGCCATTTGGTATCTGCTCACCCCCCATAAAATCCACCTCAAGATCACCCCTCAAAGCCGCAAGATCACGGACGGAGGAGAGTACCTGGGCAGGGCAGACGCCCCGGCGGAGGCCCCTGGGCCCCAGGCCCTCCGAAGACTTGTAAATGAGAATATACGTTATCGCTCGCATGAATATACCATCCGAAAAAGAAATAAGAAAAACTTGAAAATAACGCTGAAACGTGGTATAATAGTGGTACGAACAAGCCGGGTTTAGTACGACAACTGTGCGCTGTGGTACTGTAACTGTTGTTTCGAAATTAGGAACGACTACAAAAAGTGTGCGAAAAACTAGCGTAGCTACGATGACACCTACCAGGTCCAGGTCGTGTCTTGGTACGACAACGAGAACTCTTACACTTCTCAGATGGTTCGTACCATTAAGTACTTCACTGAGAACTGCTGATTATAGCTTCTCACTGGAAAGTGCCTGAGGTGAACATACCGGGCTGTGCCGGTTCCGGCATGGCCATGTGAATACGTTGACTTGCACCCTTTTCTCTGCATTCCGTGGAGAAAAGGGTGCTTTTGTTTGTCCGGGTGTGTTTTGATCGGGGCGTATACAGCAGGGGAAGCGTCTGTTCCTGCCGGTAAAAATGGTACGGCAGGAGAGAGATGTCGCTCGCAAAAACAGGGATGCATCGTGGTTTGTGCCCGGTTCGGTCAAAATAGACACATTTTGGAACAACCACAGGAAATGTTTGTTAAACAATTATCTATTCTGCGTCCTTGCATTGTACACAGTTTTTGTTTATAATAGTAACAGGCGGGGCAGGAATGCCCCCTGAAAAGCGAGCGAAACTCTAGTTCAGAAATCAAAGTTTGAGAGGAGTTTATTACCATGGGTTTAGGTAAGAAGACGATCGACGATCAGAACTACTGCGGCAAGAAGGTGCTTGTCCGCTGCGATTTCAACGTCCCGATGAAGGACGGTGTCATCACCAACGAGAACCGCATCAATGCGGCTCTGCCCACCATCCAGAAGCTGGTCA
>OIEI01000703.1_pt1 | contig 11229 bp, 5 predicted proteins | sample 1581781 | NCBI WGS metagenome assembly OIEI01 (sample SAMN01760935, study PRJEB22395) | human gut metagenome | reverse complement strand
ATACAAAAGAAATATGATCAATTAAATCCTGTACATCAAAATATAATAAACGAAACAATCGATGCATATTTGTGTAAAGAAAATAAAGGTACGATAATAAGTTGAAATGCCATTTAGCTCTTAAAGCTGAATGGCATTTTTTATTTGACAAAAAAAGTGTGGTAAATTCGCCACATAGATGTGGCATATATGCCGCCAAAAGAACGCGTATATTTTGTTATGATAAGATCAGTTCAAAAAACAAAATTATTTTTTAGCCTGATTCTAGAGAAGGCGAAGGATGCCATAGCAAAGCCTACAGAATAATGATTGATCAATTGATTCTGTAGGAATGTGTATGGGATTACTGAGTCTGCCTCTGGAATTTTTTTGCCATTTGCTAAAATTGGGCAGATATCATGTCTCTTATGTACATAGTTTATTTTAATGCGCTGTTGGTATTCTTCTCTTTCTGAATTAAGGGGAAAGGAAAAAATGGAGAATATCATTGCACAAAATGAACATGTTACGCTGAGGGAGTTAAGAACGCAGATAAGTGCCACATCAGAAGGAAAACTGCCTACATTTAAGCAGCTTATGGAAATGAAATCTGCTGTAGTGGCTCAAAAGGTTGTGAATACAGCATTGTTGACAGTCTATCAGAATGGATATGCAGTCTATGAAGCAGATGGTGCGCGGACGGTCATGACAGTGGATCGCTGCAAAGAATATACATATGACTTTGACAATGGGACTCGAATTACTATTCAACAGGAACTACTGGAGAACGAAGAGTGGAGTATTAGACTTTTAATGGAAGGCGAAATGCGACTTGAACATAATCACAATAAAACTTTTGATAAATTCGAATGCGTATCGTTGGAGTGTGACGGTTCAGATTGGTCTGCGGCAGCAAGTGTGGATTTTTTGCAGGAGGATAATGAGATGGTATTAGCAGAAATAGAACTTTGCAGGTTGTATGAGGCTATGGATAAGTTGACAAAACGTCAAATGGAAGTCATCCGACTTTATTTTTATAAGGGAATGAGCCAACAGGCAATTGCACAAAAATTGGGTATTGGTCGGAGATCAGTTGGAAACTGTATTGAAGGGGCATTGAAAAAAATTAAAAAAATTTTTCAAAAAAGTACCTCCCAAGCTGCTTAAAACGGTGTGCTTTATGAGAGAACAAATTTCTCAAATAAATGAAGGAGGTACAAACCTATGAATGCGGTAAGTAGACTTACAGCAAAAGAATTAAATCTGGCAGCGAGAACTGTGTTTGCGGAAGCAGCGACAGAAGGATTAAACGGCCAGATGGCAGTGGCGCAGACGATGTACGATCAGCTGCACCACAACATTATCGGAGCAGATGGTTCAGGCTTTGGAAAAACACTCGAAGAGGTTATTAAAAATGCCTACACCACACCAACAAATCAGGATATCCGGGGAAGCAGCTGTTTAGAGGCGGTGATTCGTGTATTTCTTGAAGGACAGAGGATTTTTACAGATCATTACGTGTATTTCTTTATGTCTGACAGAGGAAGCAGCTACTGGAGAAATTACTGGGATACCCACTACGTAAACATGGGAAAGCTCAAAAATCATACCTTTTGGGGAGTGGCAATTCCAGATGATGAGAAAACACAGCCGTTTGCCCGCTATGTGGCATCAGTGGATGATCCGGACGGATGGACATTTGTGTATGAAGAGGCAGGAAGCGATAAGGAACTTTTAGAAAGCTATCCTCGTCTGAATAATGGAAATCTTGTGGAAGTGCTTGGCACACAAAAGGGAAGTGATGGAGCAGTCTGGAACATGATTTCCATTGCAGGAGCATATGCCGGATATGTCAGAGCGGATCACCTAAGGAGAAAGTAGGTGCGTCATGCTTGAGACATTGATTTTATGCATGGCACTGGATTATCTGACGGGGATGATGGCGGCAGGTATCTTTCATAAGAGCAAAAAATCTGCACAGGGAGGTCTGGAAAGCAGAAGTGGATGGAAAGGACTTTGTCGAAAGGGGATTTCACTACTCATTGTATTAGTGTCATATCGGCTGGATCTTATTGCCGGAACCAATTTTATCTGCAATGCGGTAATGGCGGCGTATCTAGTGAATGAGCTGTTATCTATTACAGAAAATCTCGGTTTAATGGGAGTGCCGGTGCCAAAGGTTTTAACTAGTGCGATTGATCTTCTCAGACAGAAGAGTGAAGCACAGGAAACAAACAAGATGCAGAGAGCCAAAGGGGAATTGGTCGAAGCAGGAGAAAAAGAACAGAAACATCAAGAAAGAGAATATCAAAAAAGAGAGGAAAAAGAATTATGAATGGAGTAAATGAAACAAATAAGTCTAATGAGATGATTACAGCTGATAAAATCGAAGCTGTAAAGCAGGAAGGACGAAGTCTGGTGCGTGAGTGCATCAAGGAAAGAAGCCGTTTTTCTCGTGTATTTGAGACGAAGAATGGAGAAAAAGCAGCAGTTATATATCCTAAGGCAGTACATTTCAAAAAGGATGATGCATGGGAAGCAATCGACAATACACTTGTGCTTTCTAAAGATCAGCTAGCATATGAGAATGCACAGGGCAGAATGAAGGTAAGAATTGCGAGAATGCCGAAGCAAACTGATCATAAGAAGAATGTGGTGCTGCTTAATCTGGAAGAGAATCAGAATGTGAGAAGTGCTCTGCAGGATCAGACAGAAGAGAAGTCTGGAATCATCGAGTTTGCCAGTGTTGAGAAAGATGGATTTACGATTTCCTGGGGACTGAAAACACAGGAAGAAAAAATGCAGAAAGAAAAGCCGGCTATGCTTTCACAGATGAATGAGCCAGAAGTGGCAGCAGTTCCAGTCGAATTTAAACTAAATTCGATTCAACCACAGACAGCAGAAGAAAAACTTCTGAAGCTTTCCAAGTTGTCATCCGCAGGATATTTTAGAGAGATTCTTCCGGGGATGGATATTAGATATCGTCTGGAGTCTGAAGTAATGAAGGAAGAGATCATTCTGAAAAAGAAAGAGGCTGCGGCGGAAACAATCACATTTGTGATGAAACATCCGGGACTTTCAATGCATGTGCTTGCAGATGGCAGTGTGGCTTTATGCAAAGTGCAGGGAGAGTGTGAAGAGGCTTTTGCTGAAAATGACGAGTGTTTAGCGAATCATGCTGAAAGTTCAGATAAAAATGCCGTATTCTTTTTGGATGCACCGATTTTATTCGATAAAAATGGGGAAGTCGTAAAGGCTGCTTATCAGATTGAAAAAGGACAGGGAATTTCTGAAATTACAATTAAAATGGATGCGTCATGGCTCATGGATGAAGGTAGAGCTTATCCTGTTACGATTGATCCGACGGTGCGTATTGAGAAAAAGCAGACAACCATTGATGATGCTTTTGTGCGTTCAAAAGATCCAAACAGCAGCTATGGCTATAACTTTAGTGAGCTGGAGGTTGGAAGAAACAGACCGTATCAGGTTTGCCGTACCTTTTTAAAGTTTAATACACTTCCGCAGTTGGAAAAGGGAGCTGTAATCACGGACGCGAGATTAAACTTATATCAGTATCAGTTTTCAGCAGACAATGGACAGGGCTTTCGTGTCAGTGCCCATGAGGTGACAGGTTCATGGGATCAGCGTACTCTGACATGGAACAATCAGCCTTCCTTTAAGCCGGAAGCACTAGACTATCTGACACTGGAAAATACAAATAAAATGGCAGTTCCGAAGACCTTCGATGTGACAAAGCTGATTCGTGGCTGGTACAACAATCCGTCTTCAAATCATGGAATTGCATTGAAAGCCGTAAATGAGAATGTATATGCAACGGCGACGCTTGTGTCCTCGGATATGCCGGTGAATAAGGATGGTCTGACTGCGGACTGCTATCCGATTGGAATCGTGTACTACCGAAGTACAAAGGGTCTTGAGGATTATTATAGTTATCACGAGCAGGAGTTAGGACGTACCGGAAGTGGTTATGTAAACCGATATAATGGAAATCTTGTATTTATTCATGAAGATGAAGGCACAAGTGGTATTCTGATGCCGGTCAGTGTCAGTCATGTGTACAACCTTTCTGATTGTGATACAAAGAGCCGTTTCGGAAAAGGCTTTCGTCTGAGTCTGATGCAGGAATTAAAGGAGTCAGGAAATGCTGATTTTCCGTATGTCTTAACAGATGCAGATGGAACAAATCATTACTTCTATAAGGATACCTCAGATTCCAATAAGCTCAAGGATGAGGACGGACTTGGTCTTGTAATTACACAGACTTCCAGCAATGAATATGATTCATATCTGATCATGAAGGATAAGGATGAGGTACAGTATGTGTTTGGTCAGGATGGTTATTTGCGTCAGATTAAGGATACGTATGGAAATGCGATGAAGTGTCAGTATGGGCCAAACAGTGCCGGAAATTACATTCAGTATGCAGAAGATCCGACAGGTGCGAGAGTTGTATTTAATTACAACAGCGATCTGACAAAGCTTGTCAGCATTACGGCAAATAAGAGAAATACTTCCTTTGCATATGATGCCGTCGGTCATCTGACTAACATTACCTACCCGGATGGAAAGACAAGTCGTTTTGGTTATGACGGCGATAAGCTGATCTGGGCAGAAGGAGCAGATAAAAGACGTATTGTATATGGATACCGAACCGATTGCGGTGTGGAACGTATTGCAAAGATTGGGGAGGGATATACGGATGCGGCAGGTACCTTCCATACAGGAACAGAGATTGAAGTTACTTATCCGGAGCTTGGAACAACTGTTTATACAGAGCCGGGTCTGGATGGAAAACTATCATCAACAGCAGACAATCATGTTTATACATGGAAATTTAATCGATTTGGTTCTCCTTCTGAGATCTCAGATAATGCCGGTCATGTCAGCACTTTCAGTCATTATGATGATGGTGCCAGACGTCATAAGCTGAGACAGTCGTCATTGACAGGAAAACTTGTAACCAATCTGTTAAAGAATACCGGCTTTGATGCGATGGGTGAGTTTGAAGATGGCTGGGGCAATGCATCCGGTCTGACAGAAGCGTCTGCATGGGGCGTTGAACGTGTTACGGACAAGGGATACTTTGCCGATACCTCCATTCGAGTCACAAAGACACAGAAAAACAGCTTTGCCGCTGTGATTCAGGAGGTCTGGTTAGAAGCAGGAACTTATACACTTTCTGCCTATGTATTTGTAAAGGATGTTGCAGCGGTTTCAAACAATGCACAGGCAGGAGCAGGACTGGCAGTTCGTTTTGCAGATCAGTCGATGGCATATGGACTGGAATTTCTGACAGGAAATGCAGACACCGATATTGACGGCGGATGGAAGCGAGTCAGCCAGACCTTCACCGTAAGCAGCGCACAGGTTGTCACAATCTATGGTGGAATTTTCAACACAACAGGTACCGCATGGTTTGACTGTTTCCAGTTAGAGACAGGAGATCGCATGAGCGATTTTAACATGGTGAATAATGGCCGCTTTGCAAGAAACAGCACTAACGGTGTAAATGACTGGAACCATGTAAATCTGGTCGCATCCGATACAACAGTAACGGACAGTGAGAGAGGAAGTTGTCTTAAAATTACCGGAGAGCCGGATAAGGAAAAGCGCGTGCTTCAGGGAATCTATGCGAAGGGCGGCGAGGGAGATGTCTTTCGTTTTGGATGCTTTGCAAAGGCAGATGCTATTCCGGGAAAGACGTTTCGTATTGCGGCAGCAGTCATCTATGCCGACGGAACCCATAAGTGGGAAAATGTAGACTTTGATCCATATCGAAGCGGCTGGCAGTATGTTTGTGGTGTGATATCGACCGATGATGAGGATTCTGTGACACACAAGCAGTATACAGCGGTTCATCTTTACATCATGTATGACAACCAGATGAATCCGGGCCATTTTACGGATGTCCAGTTCATAAAAGACGACAGCTGGAGTTATACTTACGACAGCAAGGGCAACTTAAACACAGCCAAAAAGACAAGAGAAAACAATTCCTTTCATCATAACAGTAAGGATCAGATCAGCCGAATGGCTGCGATGGACGGCACTGCCTACGATATTTATTACAATGCGCAGAGAATGCCGCTGTATGCAAAGAGTGCCGAGGGTCAGAGAAGCTATTTCTGGTACAACAAAAAGGGACAGCCGACAACTATGTCCATTGAGGCAGATAAAAATTCAGCCGCAGTTACAGTGGGAAGAGTGTACTATATCCGACAGCAGCGTTCCGGAAAATATATCGATACTCAGGAGGGGGATAAGACCTATTCCAATATCCAGCAGTATACCTTCAATGGGTCGGATGATCAGAAGTGGAAGGTGGAGGATGCCGGAGAGGGATATGTCAAGTTTGTATCCCAGTCAGAAACAAAGTCGAAGTTGTTGGATGTTTTGAATGGATGGAGTGCAGACGGAACTAACATTCAGCTGTATCCGGATCACGGTCATGATGCACAGAAATTCAAATTAAAAGCAGTAGAAGGAGGCGGTTACCAGCTTCTTGCCAAGTGCAGCAATGACGAAAAGTGTGTAATGGTTTCTGCAGGAAGTGCACCAAACGATGTATTTGCAATTAGAGCGAATATTGAACTGGGAACGGCCGGTTCTGACAGTGAGCCGAGAAGTATCTGGTACTTTGAGCCGGCAGATGAGGGTGATGTCAGTGCGGCACCACAGGATGGAATGCTCCTTCGTATCCGTGCACGCCATTCCGGTCAGTATGTACGTGCAGCAAATGGCACTATGAGGATCGGAGATGGTCTGCAGCAGACCTACAGCTCCTTCTGGCCTGCTGAGGAATTTCTTCTGACAAAGGCACAGTCGGAAAACGGCACAGACTGGTACTATATAAGGACTGTTTTTAGACCATCCCTGTATGTGGATATCTGCAGTAAGGGAACGGATGGTTATGATCGTCCGACTTTACAGGAAAAGAGTGACGCAGACAGTCAGAAGTTCTGCTTTAAGAAACTTCGAACAGGCTATGTCATCGAGAACAAGTTGGGTTATCAGTTTGATGTAAAATTGGGAGATTATGCAAATCTGGCAGCAGTTATTGCAACAGGAACCCCGTCTAGTGTGGCATTTTCTGATATTCAGGACAACAAGGTTTTTGTACTGGAGAAGGTAGAAAAACGAATTTATTCTTACATGGGCTATACAAGTGATTTTAGAAATGTAGCGAGTGTAATGGATGCCAGACAGAAACGCGTTTCCTATGCATATGACAGTGATAACCGTCTTCTGACAAAGATGACCGATTCCAACAATCATAGTACACAGTATCATTACGAGGCATCAACAGATCGCTTAACAGGCGTAAGTGCAACTGCATCCGGGCAGACAAGGGATGTTTCCTATACATATGATGAGGGAGACCGAATTAAGAGTATCAAGCATGGTGGAACCACTTATGCATTTGATTATGATGGTTTCGGAAATCAGACAATGGTAAAGGCTGGCGACAAGACTCTTGAACGCTACGGCTATGCACCAAACAATGGTCCACTCACAACGATTACTTATGGAAATGGAGATACGCAGGAAATCCTGTATGACAAAGAGGAGCGTATCAAGTCCAGACGCTGGAAGGGAGAAAGCACAGATGCCGTGCGTTATGAGTATGATGATTACGGTACACTGGAAAAGGAAATTGATCTGGCAAACGGACGAATTGACAAAGATCAGTATGACATGACCGGAAGACTCGTACAGAGTACTACATTGGAAAAGAATACCGGGGCATCAGGTGAGCCGACCGTGGCAAACACTCATACAGTGCAGTCACTTGAGATTGGTTATGACAGTTATAATCGCGTAAATCGACTGGTGCAGAGTCTGGAGGGATCAAAGACAAAGACCGGACTGGTGTATGGTGATGCGTCAAAGGCACAGCGACCGGGATTATCTTATGGACTTACTGTCGATGGAACACAGAGACAAAGTTTAGCTTATGATGCGATGGCACGATGCACAAAGGAAACCGTGACACTTCCGGGTGGACAGAAGCGAGAAAACTGCTTTACTTATGGAACCCTTCGTCATCTGACCGATACGGACAGTCTTCTTTCTGCGATGTCAAATGGAACCGACAGCTGGAGCTATGAATATGACAATGTGGGAAACATCACAAAGATTACATCCGGTACGAAGGTCATCACATATCAGTATGATGAACTCAATCAGCTGATTCGTGAAAATAATGGCATACTGGGAACAACGGTACTTTATACCTATGATGCAGGCGGCAACATGACTTCCCGAAAGACATACGCCTATACAGAGGGAGCGGTTTCAACGGTACAGACACAGGATCTTTTTACCTATCGCACCGATGGCTGGAAGGATCAGTTACTGTCCTGGAATGGAAAGAGTTATGCCTATGATGCAGGCGGTAATCCGACTGTGCTGCGAGGAATGGCACTGACCTGGGGAGAAGGACGCCGTTTAAAAAGAATTGCTGCAACAGCAGGAGAGGTTACCTTTTCTTATGATAGCGATGGAAAGCGTGTCAAAAAGACAGGCGGAGGCATTGAAACAAAGTATTATTACAATGGAAATACCCTAAGTGGTCTGGTGAGAAAAGCAGCCAACAATACAGAAGCAGCAAAAACAACAGTACAGTTTGTGTATGATACGCAGGGAAAGCCATTTATGCTGCGAGTGAATGGAAAGACAGACTATTTCTATCTGTATAATGGCCTCGGAGATGTTGTGGGACTGATTGACAGTAGCAATAAGGTAGTGGTAAGATACCAGTATAACAGCTGGGGCAAGGCTACTTCATCAGAAGATACCAGTGGAGTTTCTCTTGCAACGCTGAATCCGTTCCGCTACCGAAAATATGTCTACGATCCAGAGACAGGACTGTATTGTCTGGGAAGCAGATATTACGATCTGGAAGTTGGAAGGTTTGTAAATGCGGATGACACGGATGTGATCTTTGCGAAGCCACAGGAGCTGTATCATAAGAATCTATGTGTGTATTGTGATAATAATCCGGTAGTAAGACGAGATTTACAGGGATATTTTTGGGAAACTTTATTTGATATTGTGTCACTTGGAACGAGTGTAGTAGAGGTATGCGTTAATCCTGGTGATCCGTGGAACTGGGCTGGATTAATTGGAGATGCTATTGATCTAATTCCATTTGTAACGGGAGCTGGTGAGGCAACTCGAGCAGTTAAAACGGCAAATAAAGTGGCAGATAAAACGACTGCAGTAATAAAAATCCAGAAAGCAGTTGATTTTACAGATGAAAGTGCCAAAATGGTAAAATCTCTAGATAGAAGCAAAGGATATACAAGATCCTCACTGAGAGCAGGAATTTATATTCATAATGGGTATAAAGCAACAACTGCATTCATCGAAGAAGAAAAGGAAGTAAGACTGCTTTCTAAATTACGCCCGGATTATGTGGATAAGACCAGAAAAATAATTTATGAATTAAAGCCTATGAATAAAAGAAATGTAAAAAAGGGAATAAAACAATTAATGAGATATTGGGAGGAATTGTGACATGAATTTGAAATGATACTAGAACTTTATTAAAAAATAGGGGGAAGCTTTTTCCCACTTATGAAAAAAGGTGTGAAGGAGACGCTTATGGACACTAAAAATTTTAAGAACCTCTGTGATAGACTGCTTAAAAAATATGGATTTAAAAAGAAAAAAACTATGTACTATAAAGATAGTAACGATGGAATACGATGTGGAGTATATCTTCAAAGATCTTATTACGGAAAAGTATATTATTTCAATTATTATTATTTTTTGGATAATAGTGATGTGAAAGTGTTTCCACAATATTTTGAAGCAGATGTTTATGGGAGAATTACAGTGCTATCGAAAATAAAAGAAAATAATAGTTATTACCAAACAGAACTCATAGAGTATGAATTGTATGAAGAAAAAGAATTAGAAGAATATTTAGAGAAAGGTATACGGGATGAAATATTGCTTCCCGTAAAAAAAGGTCGCCAAGTAATATATGATATGGTGAAAAGTGGTATATGCATTATCTATAAATTTAGAAGTAAAGAAGAGGAAGAAGTAATGCAAAAACTTTATGATTTCAAGACAGGTGAGGGTCAAAAATCATAAAGTCTAATAGCCAGAAGGGTCAGGTAAAAGTGGCTTTTTTACTGGGTACGTTGGCTAGATAAGAGCGCAATGCCAGGCACTCTTACAATATATGTGTCGTTTTTAAGTTTAGAAAAAAAGAGGAAGAAATTGTATTAAAAAAACTATATAACGCTACTGAAGCCATGGGCGGTAAGGGTCAGAAAGCATAAAGTCTGCGGACTTGAGCCACTAGGATCACTAATCCAGTCACTGTCCCCCCATGGTCCTGGCACCAATGGTTTGTATTGGAAGTGTAAATAAAGAAAAAAACTCCATTTCAGAAAATATGAAATGGAGTTTCTTTGAAAGGAGTAGAATATGGGAGCTTGGGGACCCGGATTATATTCAGATGATGTAACTGAAGATGTAAGAGGAATATATGTAGATAAACTTCACCGAGGAAAAAATGGAGAGCAGGCTTCAAAAGAAATGATTGCCGAATTTGAATGGGCTTGGAGTGATGAAGATGATGCTCCAGTATTTTGGTTTGCAATGGCAGATATGCAGTGGAATTATGGGCGATTACAGGAAGAAGTCAAAAAGAAGGCATTGTATTATCTTGATGATATGAAAAACCTTCAAAGATGGGAACATGAAAATCTGAAAATGTCAGAAAAAAGAAAACAGGTATTGAATGAATTGCGGAAAAAATTAAATACACTGCAGCCACCAGAGAAAAAAGTGTCGCAGTATCGTTTATATCATTGCCAATGGAAAGTAGGTGATATGTACGCGTATCAGTTAGAAGGTGAATATGCAAAAGAGCGAGGATTAAATGGTAAATATCTTTTGTTTTACAAAATCGCAGAGAGTATATGGTGGCCTGGGCATGTAATTCCTGTTGTATATATTAAATTAACAGAAAATAATGAAATACCGAAAACAAGAGAAGAATTAGAAAAACTTGAATATATTCAGGCATCGGTTTTAAATAGCAATGATTTTTCGGATAAATTTATTATTGATGCGCATGGTAAGTGGAAAAATCGAGATTTTGAAGCCGATGAGTATGGATATTTATCAATATACCGATTTCAACTGATCAGTACGTCAAAAAAGAGCATTCCTAAGAAATTAAGTTATATTGGAAATTTTTTGAATTTG
>OIEI01000695.1_pt1 | contig 11349 bp, 10 predicted proteins | sample 1581781 | NCBI WGS metagenome assembly OIEI01 (sample SAMN01760935, study PRJEB22395) | human gut metagenome | reverse complement strand
ATGTTCACCTCTTTCTGTGTCCATTATACCTGAAGACTTACCGATGTGCTGAACCTTTCACTTACCTATGTGTTGAGCTTCTCCACTTACCGATGTGCTGAACCCGCACCCGCAATGCTGACGGAGAGCGTGACATCCTGTCCAAGGGTGTAATCGATGCCGAGTTTGCTCAAAAGATCCGCTTCCATCGCGATTTCGCCGTCACTTTCGGGAAATCTGCCTTCGTTAACCGTAATATGGCCGAGTTTTTTCAGCGTTTCGTCCACTGTGCCGACGCCGTCCTCCCCGATTGTTCCGTAAACATTCATGACGCCGAGTTCATCCAGCCAGTCGCTGTTTGCGGCTGCACCCTTAAGCTTTGAATTGATGCCCGGCAGAATCAACTGCCACTCGCCGTAGGTCGTTTTTCTGAACACATCGTTTGTTTTTATCATGCTTCCCGAAACGGACAGCGTGATAACCGCAAATGCAAACGATATTGCCAGGATAACGCTCATAAGAACGCTGCTGCGCTTTTTTCCGCAAACGCTTTGCCACGCCAGCTTCAAACACTCCATTTTTGCCTCCGATCCGACAGCGGGTTTCCGCCCGCTGTCCGCTTTGCTGCTGATTATACCCCTTATTGTAAATTAAAAACCTTACGAACAGCTTTCAGCGTGCCTTACAATAACGTAAGACGGGCACGGCTGCACATATTATGTGTCGAAAATACGCCGCCGAAAAACAAAAAACAGCCGAATAAGCGGCTGCCTTTTTTGGTGAGCTTTCCGCAGCAATCTTCTGCAATTCAAAACAGCCGAACGATCGCCGTTATCAGCAGAACCGATGCCGCAGCAATAACAATTCCGGAGAATACGCAGCGGCAGACAAAGTTTGTTTTCTGAGTTGTGCGCACATATTTTTCCGTGACCTTTCCCTGTTCGAAAAGTTTTTTCAAATCAGGTGAAATATAATTGCGCCTGCGGAAAGCGTTTGCCAATATTGAACCGCCGAAGATAAGAAAGAAAACCGCAGCGATGATTTCGGACAGTCTGCTCACCGTGTTCCAATCCGCTGATGCCGCTGCTCCGCTTGCGTTCACGGCAGCAGCACCGAATAATGCCAACAGCAAATATGCCGCCGCACCGATGCGCAGCCCGTAAACAAGCTTTTTAAGTTTCTTTTCGTTTTTTTCGGATGAAGTTTTTGTTTCGGCCGCATTCTGCCGTGAGTTTTTGTATGCCATTGTTTGCCCTCTCCGTTCCGTTTTTTCCGCATGCCGTATGCCTGCGCCGCTGATATGGTACCACCCGCCCGCGGCCGTGTCAAGCATCGGGAGCGTTCACGGTGTTTCGCTTTCCAAAAGGCTCAGCTCCGCCGTTTGCTTTGTCCGAATACCTTTTAATCGTTTTTTTAAAAAGTTAAGGTGTGAAAATGTTCCTTCCCTTGCGTCTGCCCGTCTTAAATGATATAATAGACTCGCGATACAACATCGGTTTCGGAAATGCTCCGAATGAGTTCCGCTTACCCCTGCTGCACACCGCAGGCTTAAGTCGGCAATTCACTTTAGACCGATTGATTTTTTGCAAACAAATTCACGGAGGAAGCACTCATGTTTAAAAAAACCGCCGCCGCTCTTCTTGCGCTCATTATGCTGCTGAGCTTTTTTGCCTGCGACACGCCCGGCGCAAACGGGGGAGAGGATTCGCTCCCGTCGCAAAGTCCGACCCTGCTCCCGAGCGCGGCCGATACCGCACAGCCCACTCCGACGGATTCCGCGATCGAATACAAAAAGTTTTCGACCAAACCCTTTTCAAGGGCAGCGACCGTCAGCCGGGCGGTTCTTCACGATGATGATCGCATATCGATTTCGGCGAACGAATTGGTTTATATCGATGATTTTGCCGTGCTGAAGCTTACGGCGGAAAATAAATCGGCGGATGACTTGCTTGTTTCCGATGTTTCGATTTATGTGAACGACTGCCTTGTTGAAGTTGACTTCAGGCACAAATTTGCTGCGGGCAAAGCCGAAGATTTCAGTCTGTATATGCCGATTCTTGATATGATGCTGTACGGCATTCGGGAAATTTCCTCCATTGACATTGAATTCCGCATTGCAGCCGCTTCGGGCGAAAAATACTTTACAGAGCTTGCCCACCTGTCCGCCGCTTCCGCACAGCCGCGGGAACCGGGCGCATATGATTACAGCGGCTATATTGCAGGCGATATTGCTCAGGCCATTCATTATGATAAGTTGAACGCTTTCAATGACTCTCCCGGTTTTGAATCCGACGGATTGAGCCTTGCTTCATCCGCGCTCATCACCGTCAACGAAAAATACCGTGTGCTGCTTGAATTCGAAAACGCCGCTGCCAAGCCCGCAGAGGTGAACATCGGTTATATCAAAATCAACAACCTTGTTGTTTTTAACGAATTTGATCATGCCGCCTTCCGTATTCATCCGCAAAAACATGCTGTTATCAGCATTCCGCTTTTCACGAAAGCACAGCTGCTTTTTTACAGCATCGGCAGAATTGCGGATGTGCAGTTTGATATCACGCTGACAAACGAAAACGCCGAAATTCTTTCACGCGGTTCGGCTTCCGTTGCGATTCCCGGCAGAGTCGGAAACTTTGACTTTTCCAATCAGTATGCCAATTATGATGAAAACGGAGTTTGCATGTTGGTTGCCGGGCCCATTGAGAACTTTGATCTTGCAAACAAAAATCCGCTTATCCTCGTTTACGTCAAAAACGAAAGCGGGAAGACGATAAGCATTTCAAGCTTTGAAAAATGTCTGTTCATCAACGGGCGGCCCGTCGAATGTGTGAGTTTTTCAAAAATTCTGCGAAGTGATGATCGTATGCTTTTTGAAATTGAAATTGATGCGGCTTCACTTGAAACCGAGCTTTCCGCAATTTGGGAAATTGCCGTGTCATTCGAAATTTCGGATGAGAACGGTAATTTGATTTGCAAACCCGAAATAAAGCTTCAGGATCCTTCTCAGTCCCCTATAACAGCCGCATAACTGCGGCACCGCATAATTGCGGCACCGCATGATTGCAATCATGCATGATTGCTGCGCTGCAATCGGCTTTCTTTATTCAAATTCAACGTTCGTAAGGCAGCCTTCATGCAGGTTTTGCGTGTCGGCTGCCTTTTCCGCATTCTTTTTCTGTTGAAACCGAACATCACAAGTGATATAATCAATTCGGAGGAATTTTTGCGATTTTTGTTTATTTTGCGAGATATTTCCTCAAAACTAAATATACAAAGCAAGGATAAAGACGCGTCCCTGCCGGCAGTTCGAAAGTCCCTTTCGGGATCGGCTGCCGCCGTTTGGCTGTCCGTTCCTTGCCTCACGAAATCCCGACCCGATTCGGATTCAGCTTAAACGGCTGCTTTCGGCAGGAACTGCTTCAAAGCTTTTTCCGTCGGCACGGGGCCTGTCGGTGTTTGCCCTGCGGCAGGCAAATAAAAAAACAAAAGCACTGCGGAAAATAAGATATCGCAAATGCGGTTTCCGTTCCCGGGTTTTTGCAGTATTAACACGGAGTAGGTCATAGAAATGAAACTGAAGTTTTTGGAACAGTACAAACACCTCGGAAAGGAGATATATATCCTTTTCTGGGGACGAATCGTAACAAGCATGGGCTCGCTTATCTGGCCGCTGCTGACTTTGATTCTTGAAAACAAGCTCGGATACGATGCAACGCTTATCGCAGGCATTTCATTTGCAATGTCGATATTGCAGTTTCCGATGTTTCTGCTCGGCGGCAGGCTTGCGGACAAGCGCAACCGCAAAAACGTCATTGTCATCTGCGATCTGGTAACGGTTGTTTGTTATATCATCTGCGGTCTGATTCCGCTTTCGGCATACAGCATCGGGCTGTTTTATGTTGCAAGCGTTTTTGCAACCATCGAGGGCCCGTCATACGATGCACTGATTGCCGATCTGAGTGACGGAGAGGACAGGGAAAAGGCATACAGCCTTCAGTATCTCGGAATGAACCTCGGGCTTGTGCTTGCGCCCACAATCGGCGGTTTTCTGTTCAAAGACTATCTGTGGCTTGCGTTCATTATCACGGGCATTGCAACGCTTTCTTCAACGCTGCCGATTCTTTTCTTTGTCAAAACGCTCAGCATACCGAAAAAGAACATCAGCGCATACGAACAAAAGCGTGAAGGTGTGAGTGTTTTTTCGCTTCTGCGCGAAAGAAAAACGATTCTTATATATCTGCTTGTTGCGGGAATCGGCGGGTTTGTGTATGCTCAATTCAACTACCTTCTTCCGCTTAACATGGGTGCGCTTTACGGTGCGGAAGGCGCGGAAATATTCGGCGTTATGACAAGCGTTAACGCCCTCGTTGTAATCCTTGCAACACCCGTTGTAACGACCTTTTTCGGGCGGATTCGTGATGTTCGAAAGATACTTCTGGGCGAAACGCTGATAGTTGTCGGGCTGTTCTGCTATCGGTTCGTTCAGGGAATCATCCCGCTGTATTTCGTTTTAATGACTGTTTTCACCATCGGTGAAGTATTCAACACCATCGGCGTGCAGCCCTATGTGACGCGGCGCATTCCCTCAACGCATTGGGGAAGGATGAACTCGATAATATCCATTGCATCCGGTGCTTTTTCCGGAGTCGGCAACCTGCTTATCGGCAAGCTTGTGGACACCTCGGGCTTTGATTCCGCGTGGCTCGTTATCGGCATTGCGGGAATTTTTCTCATACTCTGTGCCGCCGCAATGTGCATTACCGATAAAAAATATTTCCCCTTGCTTTATGAAAAAAGCACCCCCGGAGGCACTCCCGAAGCGTTTTCGGATTCGGAACCGGAAAGCTCTGCGTCGGGATCCGACAAATAGCATTCGGCCTTTTCGGCTGCATTTCAGTACCCGTGCCTTTTGTCAAAAGTAAAAATTCAGTTTGCAAAGATGCGCGAATTGTGTTAAAATTGTGAACGGAGAAGCTGATATTTTCCGCTTCTCCGAGTATTATCCTTCGGATTTTTTCCGCAGCAAAAATTTTTTTGGAAGATAACGCAACCGAATCGGCGCGAATTGCGTTATATGAATGGAGACAAAAATTGTCCGACCGCAGTTTCGACAGCATATATAGTGATTATTCACGCCTTGTCTTCTGGGCGGCATATCGTGTTGTGCCAAACAGGGAGACGGCGGAAGATATTACGCAAATTGCTTTTGAACGTGTGCTTTCCAATCTCGGCAGACTGGCCGGCCTTGACGACGGACAGTTGAAAAGCTGGCTTTACCGCGTGTCCACAAACATCGCGCTTGATCATCTGCGCCGTGCAAAACACGAAACGCCGGTTGATGCGCCGATAAGCGAGGATATCGAGGATTCAGCCCTCCCGCTCGATGAGGAAGTTGAAAGGCGCCGAAAAGCGGCAAAAGTTCGAAGTGCGATCGACAAACTTGACGAAACGAGCCGCAAAGTCATATTGCTGCACTATTACGCCGGTATGACCGTTCGCGAAATTTCGGCTTGCACGGGCATCAGCGAAGGAACGGTTAAATCGCGGCTTATGAAGGCAAGAAAGCGGCTTGCGGTTATGCTCGGAGAGGAGGCAGCGGATGAAAAAAAGCGGAAGAAAAAATGATTATTTCTGTTCGAATACGGTGAATCTCGAAGCAGCGGATTCCAATCATTCCGCCGACACATGCACGGAATTTGACAGTTCCCGCACAATTGACGAGCTTCTTCGTTGGGCTGCAAACGAAAGCACGGCCGAGATTGATTTCGAATCGATTCGTCTGCGCGCTGTTGAGAGCAGCCGAAAGTCCAAAATGCAGCGCATACGCCGAATCCGTGCGTTGACGGCAGCAGGCGCGGCCATTCTTTTGATCCTGTTTGTTTTTGCACTCACCATCGGAAAAATCAACGATTGCGCAAAAGATCCGCAGGTCAGTGCAGGCCTCACGCCGAATGCAGGGGCAACACCCGAACCGTTTTCCGATCCGATGAACCTGCCGTCCGGATATGACAGTTTTCAAAACGCCGGAACCGTCGCCGATGAGGCGATAAGAAACACAAACATGTTTCCGCAGAATCTTCCTTCCGAAATGCACAAAAAGGTTGATAACGATTCCCTGCGCATTTCTGCCGAAGGTTTTGATGCAAACGGCAACCGCCTTTATTACGATTGCGAAGTTGTTGATGTCGCGCCGTATCAGCTCTCTGTCGGCCAGGTCGGTTCGTTTTCCGACGGCGTGGATATTGTTTACTATTGGCAGATAACAAGCGGCACATGCTTGCGCGTTCGTTTCTTTGGGTTTAAGCAGGCAACCGCTGAAATGCTCTTTAACCAGCTTTCCGGACAGATAACGGGCACGAGCGGGAAAACCGCTGCTGTCGTGGCCGCACCTGCCCCATGGATACCTTCCGTTATCAGCCCGGGCGATTCCGAACCGTCCGAAGACGGTACGCTGCCTGTCGTCAGTGTTCCTTACATCGACAATTCACCTGCCGAAACCGCACCGGTTTATGCCGCTCCCATCGGAACAGCTCCGACAGTTGGTATTCCTTTTGAGCAGATATCGGACTCCGGCTACGATGCAATCGGGGAAATCCCCGTCGTTGCCCTTAACTCCGAATCGGCGGAAATCGGCGGCACATCGGCAAAAGCCGGCGGAGGTTCGGTCTGCGAAAAATCCGACAGGGTCAGTTTGCCCCGCCCCGGAAGCAGCAAAGTTGACTGCGGAAACAACAGTTCAAACACCGGCAAAGACATTGCAGACGGTAATGACGGTACAAAAAACGTTGTCAGGACGCAGCTCAATGATACGAACGGTACGTTCGACAAAACTCCGGCTGACCGTCCCTGATTTTTGGGCAGACGCAGGACAAACCTGCATCAGGACACGGCTTTCATATTTTTTTGTTCTCCGAATTGTTTTCGATACTCTTTAATAAACTTAACTCGGAAGGAATCCGCGCATAATGAGCAAAAGAAGAAGATGCAGAAACGTCGTAACAGTTGTTAATGTGCTGAAAGAGCAGGGCGTTTTAACAATTGATATTCAGGAGGCTTTCCGCCGCGGCAATGTTGACGCCCTTATTTTTTCCAATAAAGATGCGGTGCTTATCAAGCACTCATGCGGAGCTTACATGCTTTGGGCTGCAACCGTTGAAGCCGGAAGGCTTGCCCTTCGCGAGGTTCCCGAAATGCAGGTTTGCGTTGTTCACGGGCAAGCTGCTTTTGAGGCAATTCGCTGCGAACGAAAAGGTTTTTCTGTCGAAAAACCCTGCAAGCAATTCTGCCGCTACTCCATGCAGCGGCACAAGGCGAAATCTCCTTTTCCGATTCGGGAACTGACAACGGACGATCTTCCCCAAGTTGCCGCGCACTATAAGCTTGAATCCAAGGAAGAAATAGCTGCAACGATTGAACACGGGCTGATGTTCGGTGCCGAGGTTGACGGAGAACTTGCCGGCTTCATCGGAATGCACACCGACGGCAGCGTTGGAATGCTTGAAGTATTTAAAAAATATCGCCGGTGCGGCGTCGGCAGTGCACTTGTGTCGCACATGAACAACTATCATGCCGACAGAGGATGGACCGTTTACGGACAGGTTTATTTCGATAATGATGTTTCCCTTGCGATGCAGCGCCGTCTCGGGCTTGCCGAATCGGAAGACTATATCCGTTGGATCAGCGGCAAGGATACGTTTTAAGTCGGTTTGCTCTGTGCATGTTTTTCGCTGCACACGCACGGATTCGGCATCAATAACCGTTCCGTCGTCTATCGCAGCTCAGTCAAAGAGTCTTTATAAAAAATAAAAAAGGGGCTGTTGCAAAATCAAGTCATATTTGCAGCAGCCACATAAACCTGATGTCGGTTTTACACGCTTCTTCTATAGCTCTGCTCGAGAAAATTCCTCGCATGTTTGCATATGCAACAATTGAAAACATAACCTCAGGGTCAATCTTTCTCCACCGCCTGATTTTTGCTCGTTTTCATTGTATAATCAGCTCGCTTTCTGTTGGTTTTTGAGCAATTTAATTATACACGAAAGCAGCAAACCGGACAACCCTTCTTGAGTTGCCCGGTTTTGTTTTGAGGACTAATGCAACAGCCCCTGTAGGTTTATTCATTTGCTGCTTCTCTTTTTAGCTACATCCATCCATGCAGAACCTTCCCACTGAATAGGGGAAATTCCCTGTTTCTCCGCAATGTTCCTAATTCCATCTTGCAGCTTTTTGTAGTTTTTGTACTCAGATATGGCGCTCCACGCTTCGCCGTTATAATAGTAGGATTCGCCGGAACCGGTAATCTTGTTTTCCTCGGTGTTGAACTGCTGCGTCTCTTTTAGAGCTTCAAGAATAAAGCTGTCAACCGGTACATGCAACTCTGCCTCAGAAAGGCCATTTGGCAGCATATCAAGCAGCCACAGATATTTCAGCGTCATATTCACCCATTTCTGTGCTTGCCCGTATGTAAATGCAAAACCGTCTTTAAGAAATTTTTTCCTGCCATCATCATAAGGCGTATTCATTTGACAAATGATTTGAGCGCACCGCCCGTCATGCCATGTGTCGAAATCGCCGGGATAATTCGGAAAGATCTCGATGGATTCAATTAGTTTCGAGCAGACATCTTCAATTCGTTTTTTCCGAATATCAATGAACGCATGTGCATCAGTACCGACCGTTGCTTTTTCCAGCTCTTTTGAAGAATAGGTATATTTGACCGTGCGAGCTAAATCTAAATATGCACGGTACGAACACTTTATTTTCCTTGTTTGGTCGAGGTCTCCACTGCTGAATCCAAAGTAGCTATACAGCAGAAAATCCATTAGTTTTTTGTTGTCGGCAGGCTGATTCATGATGTTATCTCCTTTGCTTATATTATTCATATTTCTCCAACGCTTTTTCAAAGCGTTTTTAACCTTTTCCCGCAGGCGCTGAGGCTCCGGCACCGTCACATCCTGGGCGAAATTCAGGGCAAACTGCTCCATGGTCACCCGAAACACCGCCCGGATATTGTCGCCGGCATACATATAGGGGTGCTCCTTCATATAGGTTGCCAGATCCGGCGTCCGGCCGTTGGCCCATTTCAGGTGCTCAAAGGGCTTGGCAGGCTCGTCCAGAATCTTCAGCTCCTTTGATTTTTGTTCAAAGCTTAATCCGAAAGCTGCCACTCGATTGTTCTCTGTCCCGAATCGGCAAGGATTTGGTTGCACTTTGAGAAATGTTTGCAGCCGAAAAATCCGTTGTAGGCCGAAAGCGGGCTCGGGTGCACCGTTTCAAGCTTTACATGAATCGGGTTTGTGATGACCTTTGCTTTTTGCCGCGCATTCGCTCCCCAAAGCAGGAAAACAACCGGCTCCGTCTTTTTGTTAAGCTCGGAAATTACCCTGTCCGTAAAAATCTCCCAGCCCATTCCCTTGTGGCTGTTCGGCTGATGTTCGCGCACCGTGAGAACCGAATTCAACATCAGCACGCCTTGCTTTGCCCACTCGGTAAGCTCTCCGTGATGCGGGGGAATGAACCCGACATCGTCGGAAAGTTCCCGAAAAATATTTTTCAGGGACGGAGGCGGGGCGATGCCTTTCAAAACGGAGAAGCAAAGCCCGTGCGCTTGGTGCGGCCCGTGATACGGATCCTGTCCAAGTATCACTGCCCGCGTGTTTTCAAACGATGTATATCGAAGCGCATTGAAAATATCATACATCGAGGGGTAAACGGGGTAATGCGAATATTCATATTTCAAAACTTCACACAGAAAGGTCGTAACCCAAATGTCAGATAAAAAACAAATGCCGCAGAAGCAGAAAAGCGATAAGCCGCTATTTATGCGCATAATCATGCTCGCGATCGCCGCTGTTATGGTGCTCGGTATCGTGATCGTGCTGGTGATCTCCATCGTAAACAGCATGAAGAAGCAGGAGGCGCAGAAAAATGGTTGATGCAAGAGGCTATCTCTGCCCCATGCCCGTCGTGATGGTGCAGAACGCGATCAAGAAGGACAATCCCGCTGCATTGGAAGTTCTCGTCGACAACGAAACTGCCGTTGAAAACATCAAGCGCTTTGCCGCGCACAGCGGCTATCAGGCGGCTGCCCGTGAAGACGGTGCCGATTATCACCTGACGCTCACGAAGAAATAAGCAATACGCAAAACAAAAAGCCGTGAAATTCCGATGGGACATTCGGAGTTTCACGACTTTTCTGATTTTTGTAGTACGTCAGCCGGCGCTGCAGCGGATGGCAAGCCTTGACTGGCCGCCGACGGTACAGGTGAAGAGTGTCAGCGGCCAGCCGCCGCTGGTCATATCGGATATGGCGTAGGGAGAAAGCGTTTCAAGGGAATCGACCTTGTAGCGGAACACAGTCCCGTCCATGTCTGTAAACGTGACCGCATCGCCCGGCTGGAGCTGCGGGAGGGACGCAAAATGGCTGCGGTAATTGTGCCCCGCAATGACGAGATTTTCAAGATACGCGGAGCCGGAGTAGCGGCAGGGCGCGATCTGCAGGCCGGGATAGCTCCATGTGCTGATGATGGGGAGCGACAGGCCGAGCGCGGGGATATCCATAACGCCGATGTAGCTCTGGCCGTCGATCTCGCGTTCCGGCATGGGCAGCTCCGGATTCAGCATCCCCTGCTCGCCCAGCACATAGAACAGCCGGGTCAGGCCGATGGAGATGCCCACGCCGGGCAGCTGCTTTTCGATATAGTAGCCCGCCAGATTGTCGTACCGGCCGCCTGAGCAGACGGAACCCAGCTCCGGGTGATCCAGCAGAAGGGTCTCGTAGACGGTGCCGGTGTAATAGTCCAGCCCCCGGGCGATGGTCAGGTCAACGACGAAGTTTTCCTCCGGCATTCCGAAGGCCGCCAGGTTGGAAGCGACCACCTTCAATTCGCCGAGACCGGTATCAAAGGTCTCGTTCCGTCCCGCGTAATTTTCCAGCGCGGCAAGAACCTCCGCGTTCGTCCCCTTGATGGAGATGAAGGCGAGAATGTCGTCCGCCTGCTGCTCCGTCAGGCCGCAGTCCTCCAGCAGAATGACCTTCACCTTGTCAACGCCGATCTTGTCCAGCTTGTCCACGGTGCGCATGATGTCGCCGGACTTCTCCGTCAGACCCATCATGGCATAGAAGCCGTTGAGAACCTTCCGGTTGTTGACGTGAATCTGGAACCGGGTCAGGCCGAAGCCCTTGAATACCTTATAGATGATGGCGGGGATTTCCGCCTCGTTGAGAATGTCCAGCTTGCCGTCGCCGATGATATCGATGTCCGCCTGATAGAATTCCCGGAACCGGCCGCGCTGCGCCCGCTCGCCCCGGTAGACCTTGCTGATCTGGTAGCGGCGGAAGGGGAAGGCCAGCTCGTTATAGTGCAGGGC
>OIEI01000694.1_pt1 | contig 11368 bp, 11 predicted proteins | sample 1581781 | NCBI WGS metagenome assembly OIEI01 (sample SAMN01760935, study PRJEB22395) | human gut metagenome | reverse complement strand
CCCTCTAAATGCAAGAATGAGTCTTATTATTTTGCTTTTATTATACCTATATTTTTTTCTCTGTCAACAACCACAAAAGGCTTGTGCCCCAAAAGCTGCCCCGAAGTACCTTGACAGCTTTAACTGTATCTGTTATAATCACAGTACAAACTGTATCAGCAGGAAACACAGTTGTGTTGGAGGTTGATTATGCGTCAGATATTTCTTTTTGCGGCACTTGCCACCTCGCTTGCGCTGCTGAGCGGCTGCACGCTGTCCAAGACAAAAGCGGACACGGCGGAGGACATGACAGGCAAGGCGGCGTATCAGAAAATCAGCGCCGAGGACGCCTATGAGATGATGGTCTCGCAGGAGGTCGTGGTGGTGGATGTCCGCACCCGGGAGGAATACGATGGCGGTCATATTGAAAACGCCGTCCTTGTGCCCAATGAGAGCATCGGGAGCGAAATGCCCGAGACGCTGCCCGATAAGGAGGCGACACTGCTGATCTACTGCCGCAGCGGCCGCCGCAGCAAGGATGCTGCACAAAAGCTGCTGGCGCTGGGGTATCAGAGCGTCTACGACTTCGACACGATCCTGATTGTCCAAACTCAATTCAAGGTCATGGTCGATGATGGGCAGCTTGAACCGGACGGACTTCAGCCACTGTCCATTAGGCTGGCGTTCCGGGTAGATCTGCACCTCGTCGATCAAAATTTCCACCAGTCTTCGGCGTTCCGCCTCGGTCATGGTGGCATAAAGCTTGTCAAAGCAAATCAGGATCTTATAGATGTTGTCGCCTGTGATTTTGTCGGCTTCAATGGCCTGCTTCTTTGCCCGGGCATCCATCAGTCCATTTTCCACCTCTTCGATTTTATCGTACATCTTATAAAGGCGGTCGTCCGGGTCAAGGCTGTCGATCTCCTCCATAAGCCGGGATTTTGTGGAGTAGTGCTGCCGTAGCTGCTTCTCATAGGCGGCGATCTCCTGCTCAATGGCAGTGGTATCTACCTTCATGTGTAGACCTTGGTCTTTTCTGCTGCCATTTCCAGCACCTCCCATTCGTACCGTCTTGTTCGGAATAGACTTTGCAAGCAAAGTCGTGTGCCAAAGGGCGCTGCTCTCGCCTGTCGGCTCGGTCAAGCGCTTCAAAATGCAACGCATTTTGAGGTCGCCACTGGCGACCCGCGCCCCTTTGGATTCTCCGTTCACATTGTCCTACGGACGATGTGATTTTATTGTTGTAGCGATTTGCTTCATCCCGGTTTCGTCCCGGTTTGCAGAATGCCCTTGCAATCCGAAAGAAGCCGTGCTATAATGCCGCTGTAATTGAATCAGAAATCTTCAGGGCAGGGTGCAATTCCCTACCGGTGGTACAGCCCACGAGCCGTAAGGCATGATTCGGTGAAACTCCGAAGCCGACAGTACAGTCTGGATGAAAGAAGATACCAAGCGCAGAGCCCGCACGGTTCTGCGCTTGTGGAGGCTGCTCTGGGATGCGTTTGCATTCTGGAGCTTTCTTTTTTGCACAAGGGTCCCTTGTGTCTTTTCGGCTTGCCCTGAACGTTTTTGTTCAGGGCTTTTTCTTTTGGAGGCGACACGATGAACGACAAAGAGTATATGCGTCTGGCTTTGCAGCTTGCAAAAAAGGGTTGCGGATGGACGTCTCCCAACCCGATGGTGGGTGCCGTGGTCGTAAAAGAGGGCAGGATCATCGGACAGGGCTGGCACCAGAGATACGGTCAGGCTCATGCGGAGCGCAATGCGCTGGCATCCTGCACCGAAGATCCGCAGGGAGCGACCCTGTATGTGACATTGGAGCCGTGCTGTCATTACGGAAAGCAGCCGCCCTGCGTGGATGCGATTCTGGACGCGGGCATTCACCGGGTGGTCGTGGGTTCTGCTGACCCGAATCCGCTGGTGGCTGGAAAAGGAATTGCAATCCTGCGCGCACACGGCATAGATGTGACCGAAAATGTTCTGCAAGAGGAATGCGATGCGCTGAACAAGGTGTTCTTCCACTATATCACCACAAAACGCCCCTTCGTTTCCATGAAATACGCCATGACGATGGACGGAAAAATCGCCACATACACAGGCGCTTCCAAATGGATCACCGGGGAAATTGCCCGGAATCATGTTCAACGGCAGCGACACCGATTCCGCGGCATTATGGTGGGAGTCGGAACCATTCTGGCAGATGACCCGCTGCTGACCTGTCGGATAGAGGGTGGCCGTGATCCTGTCCGGATCATCTGCGATACACATTTGCGGACACCGCTGCAATCACAGGTGGTCATGACCGCCAAACAGGTTCCCACCATTCTTGCGACCTGCTGCGGCGACCCAGAGAAGCAGGCGGCATATCAACAGGCCGGGTGCCGGATTCTTTTTCTGGAAGAGCAATGCGGTCATGTGAATCTTTTGCAACTGATGGAACAGCTGGGGCAGGAGCAGATCGACAGCATTCTGCTGGAAGGCGGCGGAACCTTGAACTGGTCTGCACTGGAAAGCGGCATCGTGCAGCAGGTACAGGCTTACATTGCCCCGAAGCTGTTCGGAGGAAGGGATGCCAAAGCACCCATTGAGGGTGCAGGTGTCCCGCTTCCGGATGCTGCATTCCGCCTGAAGAACAGCCGATTGGAACAGCTTGGCAAAGATTTCCTGATCGAAAGTGAGGTGGAGTACCCGTGTTTACCGGAATCGTGGAAGAAGTCGGAACAATAAAATCCATCAATCGGGGACAGCATTCCGCCGTACTGACTGTTCGTGCAAAAACGGTTCTGGAAGGAACCAGGATCGGTGACAGCATCGCCGTCAACGGCATCTGTCTGACCGTCAGGCAGCTCTTCCCGGATAGCTTTGCTGCGGATGTCATGCACGAGACCTTGAACCGCTCTGCACTTGCACAGCTCACCGTTGGAAGTGCTGTCAATCTGGAACGTGCCATGCCGGCCAACGGACGTTTTGGCGGACACATCGTAGCAGGCCATGTGGATGGCGTCGGACGCATTGCTAATATCCGAAAAGACGATACGGCTATCTGGTACACCATTCATGCAGATCCTGCGATCCTTCGCTATGTCGTTGAAAAAGGCTCTATCACAATAGACGGTATCAGCCTGACCGTGGCTGCGGTGGAACCTACGGGCTTTTCCGTGTCCACGATACCGCACACCGTCCGTCAGACGAACCTGCACCAGCGGCACAAAGGAGATTCTGTCAATCTGGAAACCGATGTTGTCGGAAAATATATCGAGAAGCTGCTTCCATCAGAAGCACTAAAGCAAAACACGCTCACAAAAGAAATGCTGCTGCGCTGCGGCTTTTAAGGAGAGTTTACGATGAACTTCAATACCATTCCCGAAGCTTTGCAAGACCTGAAGCAAGGAAAAATCATTCTGGTAACGGATGACCCCGACCGTGAAAACGAGGGGGACTTCATCTGTGCTGCCGAATTTGCCACCACCGAAAACATCAACTTTATGGCGACCCACGGCAAAGGTCTGATCTGTATGCCGATGTCCGAGGCTTTCGTCCAGAAGCTGCAATTTCCGCAGATGGTGCAGTATAACACCGACAACCATGAAACGGCATTTACGGTGTCCATCGACCACGTTTCTACTTCTACGGGCATTTCTGCCGCAGAGCGTTCCATTACGGCGATGGCTTGTGTGGACGATCACGCAAAAGCAGAAGATTTCCGCAGACCGGGCCATATGTTCCCCCTTCTGGCAAAAAAGAACGGTGTGTTGGAGCGCAACGGTCACACGGAAGCAACCGTTGACCTGTGCCGTCTGGCAGGGCTGAAAGAATGCGGCCTGTGCTGCGAGATCATGCGGGAGGATGGCACGATGATGCGCACCGCTGAACTGGCAAAGCTGGCAGAGCGTTTCCAGATCAAATTCATCACCATCCGTGATTTACAGGAGTACCGCAAGTGTCACGATAAACTGGTCGATCAGGTGACGGCAGTGAACCTGCCCACCAAGTATGGCACCTTCAGAGCTTATGGTTTTGTGAGCCGCCTGAACGGAGAGCATCACATTGCACTGGTAAAAGGTGACATTGGCGATGGAAAGGATATTCTGTGCCGCGTCCACTCGGAATGCCTGACAGGAGATACATTTGGCTCTTTGCGTTGTGACTGCGGCCAACAGCTGGCCGCTGCCATGACGCAGATCGAAAAAGAAGACCGGGGTATCCTGCTCTATATGCGGCAGGAAGGCCGGGGCATCGGTCTGATCAACAAGCTGCGTGCCTATGAACTTCAGGAGCAGGGCATGGATACGCTGGAAGCCAATCTCGCTCTGGGGTTCCATGGAGATGAACGGGAGTATTATCTCGGCGCACAGATCCTCCGGGAACTTGGCGTAAAAAGCCTGCGCCTGCTTACCAATAACCCGGACAAAGTATATCAGCTCTCCGAGTTTGGGCTGGAGATCTCCGAGCGCGTACCCATTCAGATGACGGCGACCCCGTATGACCTGTTTTACCTGAAAACAAAGCAGGCACGGATGGGACATCTTCTGGAATATTAACAACGAAAGAGGTATTTAAAAATGAAAACATTTGAAGGCAAGCTGGTTTCTCAGAACATCAAGGTCGGTATCGTAGCTGCCCGCTTCAACGAATTTATCACGTCCAAACTTCTGAGCGGAGCAATGGATGGTCTGCTCCGTCACGATGTGCAGGAGGCTGATGTTCATGTTGCATGGGTTCCGGGTGCTTTTGAGATCCCACTGGTTGCCTCTAAAATGGCAAAAAGCGGAAAGTATGATGCTGTGATCTGCCTTGGTGCCGTGATTCGCGGTTCTACCAGCCATTACGACTATGTGTGCAATGAGGTTTCCAAAGGCATTGCCACGGTCTCGCTGGAAAGCGGGGTTCCCGTCCTCTTTGGTGTTCTGACCACCGAAAACATCGAACAGGCCATCGAGCGGGCAGGCACCAAAGCAGGTAATAAAGGCTATGACTGTGCAGTCAGTGCCATCGAGATGGTAAACCTGCTCCGGGAAATGGATACCGCCGCAGAGTAAAATACACGCAGGAGTTTGCCATGATCGTTATAAAGACCCGACAGCCTGACCCGGAATTGGAGCAGAAGATCCGGATGCTTCTGGAACGAGAGCACATCGAGGCAGAGCAAATATCCATTGATTCATGGGAGAAGTTGGTTCTTCCGGGGCTTACACTGGATGGAATGACCCACGAAGTGTCGTGCAACGGCAGAAAAGTCTCCCTTACACGACTGGAGTTCGATTTGCTGCTGATGCTTGCCTCCCACGAAGGACAAATCTTCTCAAAAGAAGAGCTTTTCCGTGCTGTGTGGGGACAAAACTGTGACGACACCTTAAAGGTCGTGGCAAATACCGTTTCCAATCTGCGAAAGAAGCTGGCCGGCTGCGGCAGCTTTATCCGCACCACCCACGGCGGCTATATTTTTGTAAGCCAAAAGGAGAACGACCCGGCATGACCAGGATCTTATTTGTTTGTCTCGGAAATATCTGCCGAAGCCCGATGGCCGAATCCATCATGAAAGATCTTGTGTCCAAGGCAGGTCTTTCCGAGCAATTTGAAATCGCATCAGCCGCCACCAGTGCATGGGAAATCGGAAATCCGGTCTATCCTCCTGCGCGGCAGAAGCTGGCAGAACATGGCATCGACTGCAACGGCAAGACCGCCCGGCAGATGACTCGGCTGGATTATGCACGGTATGATCATCTGATTGGCATGGATGAAAGCAATCTGTGTGACATTCTGCGGCTTGTCGGCGGTGACCCACAGCATAAAATCTCGCTGCTGATGGCGCATACGGATCATCCCCGTGAAGTGGCAGACCCATGGTTCACAGGAGATTTTGAAGCCACATGGCAGGATATACTGGAAGGATGCACGGCATTGCTTGAGGAACTGCGATCATAACAGATTATCATAAAAACGGACGGATGTCTGCCAGTTGACAGACATCCGTCTATTTTTTTATTTCAAATCATCTTAAAATACTTCAGTGTCTCCCGGATGGCTTTTTCCTTCTCCGGCGGGCACTTGAGCTGCTTGGGGTTCTCAGCCTTAGGCTTGTTGTAGTTTTGCCGATCCTTGATGCCGCACTTGCGCTTGACCTGTGCAATATAGAGGTTGCTCACGTTCAGACCGGTGTGCTCCTTGACGTACTCCCGGATCTCTTCATAGGTAGCCTTGTTCTCCGCAGCAGTCACGTCCAACTCATCCATCTTCAGGTCTACCGTGATCTTCTGGTGGATATCCAGTTTGGACAATGCGCAGACCACCTCACAATGGGCGCTGTGGGGGAACATATCCACCGGGGTAAAGCCCTCGGCGCGGTAGCCTTTGGCGGTCAGGAGGGCAAGATCACGGGCCATGGTCTCAGGGTTGCAGCTGACATAGACCACCCGTTTGGGGGCCATGCGGGCCACGCTCTCGATGAACTGGGGGGTGGAGCCTTCGCGGGGCGGGTCCATGAAAATGACATCTGCTCTCTGCCCGGCGGCCGCCGCTTCTGTGATCCACTGGGTGGCATCGGCGGCAAAGAAGCGGGCGTTTTTCACGTTGTTGTGCCTTGCGTTGCCGATGGCATCCCGGACAGCGTCCCGGTTCAGCTCCACGCCCACCACCTGCTTTGCCCTGCCGCTGGCGGTCAGACCGATGGTGCCAATGCCGCAGTAGGCATCCAGCACCACCTCTTTGCCGGTCAGGCGGGCGGCTTCCACGGCCAGACCATACAGCACCTCGGTCTGGTCATGGTTGATCTGGTAGAAACTCCGGGGGCTCAGGGCATAGGTCTTGCCGCAGAGGGTATCCAGAATGAATCCCTTGCCGTAGAGCACCTTTTCCTCTTCGCCCAGCACCACGCTGGTGCGGCGGGGGTTGTAGTTCTGCACCACGGTGGTCACGGGGACATGGCGCTTTTCGGCTTCGGCCAGCAGAGCGCGGACAAAGTTTTTTGCCCCGGGCAGAACCGGCTGGGCGGTCACCAATACCACCATCACCTGCCCGGACACCACACCGCGCCGCAGCAGGCAGTGGCGGAGCAGGCCGATGCCCTTGTCCTCATTATAAGGCTGGTAGCGGCAGGTGTTGGCCGCCGCCCGCACCGCCTGCATTACGGTGTCCAGCACCTCGTCCTGCAGCAGGCAGCTTTCCACAGGCAGCACTTTATGCGTGCCTGCCGCATAGATACCGGACACCAGTTTCCCGCCGGGGCCCGCTGCAAAGGTAGAGATCACCTTATTGCGGTAATGGCAAGGGTTTTCCGCGCCCCGGATGGGAGCCACCGGGCCGTATTTCCCCACCAGCTTACGGACAGCGGCTTCTTTTTGTTTGAGCTGCTCGGCATAATCCAGCCCCAGCATCGGACAGCCGCCGCATTTTTTTGCTTTCAATCTGCACTCCATCGTATATCCTTCCGCCTCTTGACAAAACAAGAAAAAATCACTATACTACAAATAGAAAAGGCACTGCGACAAGCGGTTAGCCCTTTTAGGTTTGAGGTTTAACTAGAAAACCGTCACCGGCCAGGGTGGCGGTTTTCGCTTTTCACCTTGATGGTAAATACCAGTCCAAAAATATGGAACGTCAAAGTAATAGGCATCGCTCTCACCTCCTTCCGGAAGTGTGGGCTAACCGCCTGCCGTTATGTGCAGTACCTTTTCGCATTTAATTTTAACACATCTTTCGACCGAATGCAACGAAAAAGCTCCCATAATGGGAGCTTTTTCGTTTTCCGTCACCCATAGGGATCGTACAGGTCATATTCTTCTGCCTCCTGATGCTGTTCCTCCAGCACCCGGATGGCCTGTTCCAGCTGGCTCTGGGAAGCGCCGCTCTCGCTGGCAAGGGCGCGGACCGCTTCGGGCAGGCTGCCGCCGAACAGGGTGTCCATCCGCTGGCGCATGGCCGCAACGCAATAGGCCCGGCGGGTGACCGTGGGCAGATAGGTGTTCTGGCTCCCCGCCTTGCCGCCCTTGACCCAGCCCTTTTCCTCCAGACGGTACAAAAAGTTGAGCACCGTGGCCGGAGCCCAGCCGGTGGCGGTCAGCTTTTCGCTAATATCCCGCCGGGTGGCCGGGGCGGGGCAGTCCCAGAGCGCCAGCAGCACCTGCTCCTCGGCGGCAGAGAGTGGTTTCAGTCTGTCTGAAAGTCCGTACACCGGTTTCACCTCCGATTTTTTGCTTTTACATTTGTCTCATTTCAACATGATTATACCATACCCGGCACAAACAGGCAAGCAGTAAAAGTAAGGAGCCATGCGGTAAAACCAGCATATTTTTACATTTGTCTTAAAAAGCGTTCTTTATTCAAGGACAGTTGTGTGTTTTGTGCGTTCAAGGCAGGCAGAGCAGTCCCATCTTTGTGCAAAGATACTCTTGTTTTTACACCCCCGGAACCGGTATACTACGGACAAATCAAGCACACACCTGCCGCAGATGAGAGCGGCGGTACGGATAGGAAAGGGAGAGTTCCATATGGCACGAGTATACAACTTCAGCGCAGGCCCCAGCATGTTACCGGAAAGGGTGCTCCGTCAGGCACAGGCAGAGCTGCTGGAATACGGCGATTCCGGCCAGAGCGTGATGGAGATGAGCCACCGCAGCAAGTGGTTCGATACCATTATCACTGAAACCGAAGCCACCCTGCGCCGGGTGATGAACATCCCTGACAACTACAAGGTCGGTTTCTTCCAGGGCGGTGCCACCCAGCAGTTTGCCATGGTGCCCCTGAACTTTATGATCACAGGCAAGGCCGATTATCTGGTCACCGGCAATTTCTCGAACCTGGCTGCCAAGGAGGCCGCCAAGTTCGGCGAGGTGAAGATCGTTGCTTCCAGCAAGGACAAGAACTTCACCTACATCCCCGATGTCAACGCCATCGACTACGACAAGGACGCAAGCTACATCCACATCTGCCAGAACAACACCATCTTCGGCACCCAGTACGTTGAGGTACCTCAGGTGGAGGGTGTGCCGCTGGTGGCGGACATGAGCTCGATGATCCTCTCCAAACCTGTGGACGTGAACAAGTACGGCTGCATCTACTTTGGCGTGCAGAAGAACGTAGCCCCCGCCGGCATGGCCATTGCCATTGTCCGGGACGACCTGCTGGGCCACGCCGCCGACACCGTGCCCACCATGATGAACTACACCACCCTGCTGGCCAAGGACAGCATGTACAACACGCCCCCCTGCTGGTGCATCTACATGACCGGTCTGGTGCTCAAGTATCTGGAAAACGACATCGGCGGCCTGGAGAATATGCAGAAGATCAACGAGGCCAAGGCCAGGATCCTGTACGATTATCTGGACGGTCAGGAGTTCTTCCACAACCCTGTGGAGCACCGCTACCGCAGCACGATGAATGTCACCTTTACCAGCCCTGACCCTGACATGGACAAAAAGTTCTGCGCCGAAGCCGCCGAAGCCGGTTTTGTCAACCTGAAGGGCCACCGTCTGGTGGGCGGTATGCGCGCTTCCATTTATAATGCAATGCCCACCGAAGGTGTAGAGAAACTGGTGGACTTCATGGAGAAATTCCGCAAGGCAAATGCCTGATTTGTGTATAGGAGATAGGAAAGTATGTTTACGATCAAGACCCTGAACGCCATCAGCCCGGTGGGCCTGGCAAAGCTGAACAAGAACCTGTTTGATGTTTCGGTGGACACCGATGTCCCCGATGGCATTCTGGTGCGCAGCGCCGACCTGCTGAATACCACCTTCAACGACAACCTGCTGGCCATTGCCCGTGCCGGTGCCGGTGTGAACAATATCCCGCTGGATCGCTGCTCGGAGCAGGGCATCGTGGTGTTCAATACCCCCGGTGCCAACGCCAACGCCGTGGCTGAGCTGGTCATTGGGATGCTGATCGCAGGCAGCCGCAATGTGGCCGCCGCCGCCCAGTGGTGCCAGGGCCTGACCGGCGACCCCGCCATGGCCAAGACCGTGGAAAAGGGCAAGAAAAAGTTTGTGGGCAACGAGATCAAGGGCAAGACGCTGGGTGTCATCGGTCTGGGTGCCATCGGTTCCCGGGTGGCCAACTGCGCCATTGAGCTGGGCATGGAGGTCTACGGCTACGATCCCTACATCTCCATTGATGCCGCCTGGAACCTTTCCAGCCAGGTCCACCACTGCGTGAACCTGAACGACATGCTCCCCCTGTGCGACTACATCACCATCCATGTTCCCTACCTGCCCACCACCAAGGACACCATCAACACCCAGACCCTGGCCCTGTGCAAGGACGGCGTGAAGATCCTGAACTATGCCCGCGGTGAGCTGGTGAACACCGCAGCCCTGCTGGAGGCCATGGAGACGGGCAAGGTCTCCGGCTACATGACCGACTTCCCCACTGAGGCCATTCTGGGCAAGCCCGGCATCGTCTGCACCCCGCATCTGGGTGCTTCCACGCCGGAGGCCGAGGACAACTGTGCCGCAATGGCCGCGCAGGAGATCAGCGATTACCTCAAGAACGGCAACATCACCCACTCGGTGAACATGCCCGAGGTGCATCAGCCCCGTGCAGGCGGCAAGCGCATCTGCATCATCCACAAGAACGAGCCCGGCATGATCAGCCAGATCACCGCCCTGACCACCGAAGCGGGCCTGAACATTGAAAACATGGTGAACAAAAGCAAAAAGAACATGGCTTACACCATGCTGGACGCGACCGGTGCCGTGGACGGCAGGCTGGCTGAGAAGCTGGCCGCCATCCCTGCTGTCATCCGGGTGCGCATCCTGTAACACTGCCAACCCTTAGCTTTCCCCTCGCCCTGTCTGTTCGCAGGGCGGGGGAATTTTTTTGTACAGCGTACTGTCGGGCCAGCGGGGTATTCTCCCGCAAGTGATACGGGGCATTCCATCCCCCGCCCAACTGCCTGCGGCAGTCGGGTCCCACCCTCCGGACACTTGCTTGGGGAACACCCCGCCGTCCCTCCAGGCAGGTCTGCTGATATAAAAATCCCCCCTGCCGTTATACAGCAGAGGGGAAAAAGAAGATTAGAGTGTTTACAGCTTCTTGCCAGTCAGGAGTTCATAAGCTTCCTCGTACTTGGCAATGGTCTTGTCGATGACATCCTGAGGCAGATCGTAGTTGCTGTCGGGATTGGCCTTGAGCCAGTTGCGGACGAACTGCTTATCGAAAGAGGGCTGACCGTGGCCGGCCTCATAGCCCTCCAGCGGCCAGAAGCGACTGGAATCGGGGGTGAGCATCTCATCGCCCAGCACCACGTTGCCGTTCTCATCCAGACCAAACTCGAACTTGGTGTCGGCAATGATGATGCCGCGGCTCAGGGCATACGCGGCACACTTCTTGTACAGGGCAATGGTGTAGTCCCGCAGCTTGGTGGCGTACTCCAGGCCGTGGCCGGGGAACTGCT
>OIEI01000684.1_pt1 | contig 11458 bp, 9 predicted proteins | sample 1581781 | NCBI WGS metagenome assembly OIEI01 (sample SAMN01760935, study PRJEB22395) | human gut metagenome | reverse complement strand
GGCCGCACCGGCCTGACCTCCATGACCACCGGTATCCTCTTCCTGCTGGCCGTGGTATTCAGCCCCCTGTTCCTGACCATTCCTTCCTTTGCAACGGCTCCGGCCCTCATCATCGTGGGCTTCCTCATGTTCACCGCCGTCACGGGCATCAACTTCAGCGACCCCACCGAAGCCATTCCCGCATATATCGCCATCCTTGCCATGCCCTTCACATACAGCATCGCCGAAGGCATCTCGTTCGGCATCATCACTTACACTGTCATGAACGCCCTCACAGGAAACGGGAAAAAGATCAGTGCCCTGATGTATATTCTGACCATCCTCTTCATCGGGAAATATATCTTCCTCTGATCGAAGTATTTCATACAAATGAAACGATAAATTTTTGAAGCACCACGGACCCTTCTTATCAGATAATGGTAAGGAGGGTATTTTACATGCTATGCTCCTTGCAGGCAAATTCGTCCGCCTCGATTTTATACACCGCCACATGCACTGCCATTCGATCGGTAAACTCAAAATGCTTTTTATCCTGGCACTCCATGAAAATCGTAAGGATCTTTTTCTTCTCTTCCCTGTCTTTTACCACCGACACCGGTCCGCTCCCGATGATGCTGTGGTAGTACTCCGTGTAATCGCAGGCTTTCTCCGCCCGTCCCATGTCACCGCCGTTGTCGATTTCAAAACCGATGACAGGATTTGATTCTGCCAGTTCCCGTTTCAGTCCGGCATCAGCGCCATGGAAATACACCGTAAGCTTTCCCCCTTCATAAGAGTATCCGTAGTTGACCGGCACCACAAAAACACGGCCGCCGTCCTGAAAACCCAGATGAACGATTTTGCACTCGTCCAGAACTTTTCTGATTTCCGTTTCTTCCGTAATTTCTCTGTCGTTTCTTCTCATCATAACCTCCTCGATGACTATTGCCTGCTTAAATTATACCGCTCTGTATAAATTCCATCCTTATTTGTGCTATGATGGAAAAAACATCTGTGGAAAATATATTTTCTTACAAAGGAGATTATTATGTTTGAAAATGACAGCCGTTCTTCTTTGCGGAAATGGATTTTTGCCGCTCTCCTCGCCGCGGCAGGCGTCCTTCTTTCACCGGTCTTTTCTTTTCCTTTGGGAGTGACCCGTGCTTTCCCGCTCCAGCACATGATCAATATCTTTCTTGCGGTTCTCTGCGGCACGCGGTACGGTATTTCCGCCGCTTTTACCACATCGGTGATCAGGAATATCATCGGCTCCGGTTCGCTCCTCGCTTTCCCCGGCTCGATGATCGGCGCCTTCCTGTCGGGATACCTGTACAGCCGCACGAAAAAACTTTGGGCAGCCGTCCTTGGAGAATTCACAGGCACATCGCTCATCGGCGGCCTTGTCTCTTATCCGGTGGCCGCTCTCTTTATGGGGTCGTCAAAAGGAGCTTTTTTCTATATTTCTCTCTTCTCCGTTTCCTGCGGCGCCGGGTGCCTCATTGCTTTCATCGTCCTCAAAGGGATCCATATCTTTCAAACAAATACGATAAAAGAAAAATAATATTTCTTTTAAAATTGACTTTCCGAGGCCTTCAGGCCTCTTTCTTTTTGCACAAAAATGACGGCTGCACGCTTATCATATACGATTTGTATGTACAATTAACATCAGGCGTTAAAACCATTGACAGTTTTTATTTCCATCAGATATAATAAGTCTGTTTTGAGACATATTTCATTCATTTTTTATATTTCGTTTAAGTCTTGCTATCTAAATGAGAACCAAGGACAACAAGGGGATTTATTCAATGAGACATACCATACTGAGAGCCGCCGTCTGCGCATTTTTTGCCGGTGCAGCGATGACCGCCTCCGCGGCCAACCCATTTTCTGATGTAGAAAGCGATTCCTGGGCATACGAAGCCGTCGCTTCCCTGTCAGACCAGAACATTGTCGAAGGCTATCCTGACGGCACATTCAAAGGCGAAAGGAACATGACCCGTTACGAAATGGCGCAGATTACCGCCCGCCTGCTGGCAAAAAGAGACTCTCTTTCCGCTGATCAGCAGTCCGTCGTAGACAAGCTTTCAAGAGAGTATGCCAATGATCTCTCCAGCCTCGGCGTCCGTATTTCCGAACTGGAGAAAAAAACGGGAAAAACATCGCTTCTCACGGAACTCCGTGTACAGGGCATCGACCGTTACGATGATATTTTCAAAGACACAAAAGAAAAACACTATGAACTGGGCGCCCGCGTCCGTTTAAATACCATGACCAGGATCAATGACAGAAGCACCCTGTACGGGCAGCTTGAGACTTACATGGGCATGAACGGCAGAGACCCTTACGATATCAATAAATACACATACGATAAAAACGGAAACGAAAGCGTCCGCGCCGGACACAGCGATGGTGAGCTTCATCTGAACCGTCTTTGGACCACATTCCAGTTCGGTAAGAAACAGGACACCACGAACCTTCCTTTCGGACCGTCAAAGAACCTCATCGGTATCGGACAGTTCCCCGTCAAAATGGGGGTTACCGGCTATACCTATGACGGTGAATTTAAAGGCGCCTTCATCACTTTCGGCGACTACATAAAGGGAGGCCGTCTGACAATCGCTTATGGCCGCGCCACCAATATCAACTATAATTATACCGGTCCCATGATGCACGGAATAAAAGTCACGCCGATTGCCAAGAGCAAGCTGATTGTCGAGCTTTCCACCAACAAAGTGGTGGCCGCTGCCGTTGCCGCCAACCCGGCGCTCAAAAGCGTACTGGGAAAAGCCACCGGCCTGATCAACAGCAGCAATAATTTGCCAGAGCTGCAAAATAATTTAGGAAAGATCGTCAATCTCATCAAGACGCAGAATCCGCAGCTAGCACAGGCGGTCGCTGCCAAGCTGGGGACTCTCAATCTGAACTCCCTCGTTTCCGCCAGCACCATGTACTACAATCCCGCTAATGACACCCTCTATCCTATGGGAAAAGATGTCGTAATGGACTGGGGCGAAGATGAAGACGTGCCTGTCACTTACGCCTCCTATATTTACAAGGTTCCGGATCAATGGGAATTCCATGCGTATGCCATGAAAGCAAACGGTCCTGTCGGACACATCTGCGAGGCCTACGGCTTTGCCGGTTCTTACTACGTCACACCGAAATGGAATATCCACGGCGAATTCGTCAAGAATCTCCGTGTCCTTCCTTTGAATAACGAGAAGCCGCACAGCTTCAATTACGGTCTTTCCTACGGAACAGCAGACGTTCTCAAACCCAGATCTTACTCCATCGGCATAGATTATATTTACAGCCAGGCCGGCACATACTTCGGCGGCTCCGGCAATGATATCGCCGACCAATACATGGGACATGTCTATAAAAACTGGCACGGCATGAAAAATGTCCCTGCCTACTTTGCCGACAAGATGGACGCCCTGACTGACGGCAACCCCGCCAACGACCACAAGAACTTCGGCGGCGCCAAGTTCTTCCTCGCCAAAGCATCTTATGTTCCCATGAAAGGCCTTATCGTGGAAGCTGATTACGGCTTTAACGCCAAAGATATGGGCGGCAAAAAAATGGATAATATGTTCATGCTGAAAGCGACCGCTTACATCAAATAATGGAATAAAAGAAATACTTAACCCGTGATGATAATTCTGTCACGGGTTTTTACCTGGCTGTAAGAAAATGGCGGCAGCCATGTTTCCTTCTCTGACAAAACCAACCATCTGCCACTTCATTTCTCTAAAACAAAAAAGACCCCTTTCGAGGTCTTTTCTTTTGCCTGTATCTCAGAATACGTAGTTCAGGGATACGGTAGCCAAATTATCATAGTCGCTGCCATCCTTCGCGTCTACATCGAAGGCATATTCGCCGTGAAGTTTTACATTCTTGGCGAGGATGACATCAGCCTGGGCAAGCCAGTAATCCACATCCGTTTTGCTGATTGCTTCATCAATCGGACTTACGTTATAGGTAGAAGCGCCGAATACGCTGCCTTTTTCTGCATCAATATACTGAGCGGAAACACGGAAAGTGCCCGGTTTCTTCCAATTGGTATGACCGAAACCGAGACCTGCCGTCCAAACCTGCGGATCATTATCCGCATCGGTATTCTTGTAGAAATCACCGAATACATCAATCTTGTCGGTGATATTCGCAGTCAACCCAAGTCCCCATACATTGCCCTGGTTGTATGCCATATTGATATATTCCGCGTCATAGGACAGACGGCCTGTGGAACCGTAGAGACGTCCCAGGAAAGCTTCCGTATTGCTGCCGTCAGCCGCCTTCAGATCCCAGGACTTGAAACGGCCATAGCCCAGATCAAGAGCAAGTTTATCGCTGCCAAAGGTCGCGATGATGCCATCAAATTCATCATCATAGTAAGTCCCGGTCTGTCCGAGAGTAAGATCCTGACGGCCGAGGGTCACACCGACCTTGTCGCCGAACTGATGATGAACAATCAATTCTTCCATGTATGTATTTGCATCTTTACTGTCTTTGAAATTCATATCGCTGCGGAGACGCCCCTGTACATAAGTGCTGTCATTCACATCAGCATGCGCGGTAATCTTGATGCGTCCATCATACTTGTCTTTCGCTTCTGTACCGTCATATCCCTGTACCCAACGCATACGGGCATTGCCGGACCAGGAAATGTTGCCCACTTTCTTTTCCAAATTGCTTACGCGGACGCCGAGGTTCGCCAGTTCATCAGCATATTCCCCTGCCAGTCTGTCCAATGTGGCTTTCTGTTCAGCATTCAGCTGATCTTCACGAGCCATCAGACGGGCGATCACCTGAGCCAGTTCATAACGGGTCATGTTCCTTTCGCCTTTAAATGTGCCGTCCGGATAACCTTCTACAACGCCCTGATCGGAGAGATCGGATACTGCCTGGTAGGCCCAGTCATCAGTGGATACATCAGAAAACGGATTTGCAGCGTATGCGGATACGCCTGCAGTGAGTGCAGCAGCTGCTGCGATTGCGAGAATTTTTTTCATATTCCTGCTCCTTTTCATAAAACACTTCGGTTTCAAAAATACAGGATTCCGAAAAAGAAATGAACGCGAGTAGCCGTGTTTCCTCCGTCTGTCTTTTTCGCTTTCCCCTCCTGTCCGTGAAACCCGCGGACAAAGATATTTTTAAGTTATCATATTCCTTTGTAGAATACAATCATCTGCCGCCAAACTTTGTTTATTTACACAAAAACTTAATTTAAAACTGTTGAAAAAATAAAAAAGCACAAAGAAATTGACTCTTTATGCTCTCCTATTCTAGTGAAATTGTAAATCGGATTCAAAAAGCTTATCATGACTTTCCGTTTTGATTTGCCGGCAAAGGTAACACTGATGGCAAGGCTCCATCCGGAACGCAAGCGAAGAATCTGTACACATAATGAGGAAGCCGGTAAAGCGTCATCCTGAAGCGATAGCGAAGGATCTATTGCCGTGGTGAGGAAAACCGTAAAATGTCATCAGCGTCATAGATTCTTCACTCTGTGTCACCGTTCCGCTTTCCCGTTTTTCCCACAAAACATTTTTACCCCCGTTCAGAATGACGCTTTAGGGGAAGACGCCTGACATCATCCTCACCGCTTTTCTGTTTCGACTTATTCATACTCTCGCTCACAAAATCGTTTTCGCCGTGCCCACATACCACTGCGGCCGTTCCTCTTTTATTTTGGCCGCCAGCTTTCTTTGCTGCACTTCATTTTCCACCATCAGGAAAAAAGCGGATCCTGACCCTGTCATCATCGTTTTTTTGCAAAGAGAGGACAGATAGGAAAACGTTTCCCCAAGAACTGGCTCCGCCTTAAACAGAACGTCTTCAAAATCATTGGAAAGAGATGCCATCAGCGCAGCGCGGTCTTTATTTTTCAAAGCCTCTATACAGCTTTCTGCCGTACCTGCCCTGCGACGGGGGCAGACGTCCAGCAGTCCATAAGCTTTCCCTGTGGAGATAGAAACACCGGGTCGGACGATAACTACGGGCAGCCCCGCCCAACCGGCAAGAGGAGTAAGTTTTTCACCGATCCCCTCGCAACGCCGGCAGCCGCCCGCCACACAGAAGGGAACATCAGCCCCCAGCTTTGCCCCCATATCCGCCAATGCCATAAGAGAAAGCTGCTGCCCTGTCATTCTGTTTAATCCGCGGAGGACAGCCGCCGCATCGGAGGAGCCGCCGCCCATGCCCGCTTCCGACGGAATCTGTTTCACCAGTTCCATGTGGACACCGCCGGAAAATCCTGTTTCTCTGAAAAATAATTCCGCCGCATCCCACATGAGATTTGCTTTTCCCCCTGGCGCAAGCCCTTCTTTAATGGAAAGAGAAAGCCCCCCCGCTTCCGTAAGTGTCACCTCATCGCAAAGGGATATACTGTGCATCACGCTGTCAATCTCATGATACCCGTCTTCTCTCTTTTCTCCCACCGATAAAGTCAGGTTGATTTTCGCATAAGCTTTTTCTGTAATCATCATGATCCCCATTCGTTATTAATGGTTTTATTATATCATTCCGCCAGCGGCATAATAGATATGAAATACTTCTATATCTAAATTATTTGTTGTCATTTGACTTTCCTTCCCATATAATTCAATATATAGAAAATTGTAAATGTATTGAATTGTAAACGAAATCGTTTGTGAAGAACCCAAAATTGAAAGGATGAATTTTATGTACGGCATGTTTTTTGATACCTATGATACCCCCGTGTACCGCCCGCCAAGTGAAGCAGCCAGCTTTATTCTCCGCGTAACCCGCGGCTGTGCGCACAACAACTGCACCTACTGCAATATGTACCGCGGTGTCAAATTTGAAAAGCTTTCTGATGAACAGATCATGCGCCAGATTGAGCTTGCCCGTGCCACTGACGCGGAAGGTGTGCGCCGTGTATTTCTTGCTGACGGCGACGCCCTTGTACTGCCCACCGGCCGCTTGCTGAAAATCCTGGCAGTATTGAAAGAATATTTCCCCAACTTAGAAAGAGTAGCGTCTTACGCCGCGCCGGGAGATATCCTCCGTAAATCCGTGGAAGAACTCACCTCCCTCAGAAAAGCGGGACTCACCCTGCTCTACTACGGTATGGAAAGCGGCGATTCCCAGACGCTGAAAGAGATCCGCAAAGGAGTAAACGGTGAGCAGTCCATCGAAGTGGGCAAACGTGCCATCGCCGCGGGAATGCAGCTCTCCATCATGGTCATCCTCGGCATCGCAGGCGCAGAAGGATCGGAGCGCCACGCTCTTGCCACCGCCCATGCCATCAATGAAATCAAGCCGACCATGCTTTCTGCGCTGTCCCTCATGCTCTATCGCGGCAGCGAACTGAAAGACCAGTTTGAACGGGGCGAATTCCATCCCCTGCCGCCGGCGGGACTGATGAAAGAACTCAAACTGATCATGGAGAACGTGCATCTTCCTGACAGCGAACGTATGATTTTCAGAAGCAATCACGTGTCCAACTATATTCGTCTGGCGGCGACACTCCCCGCCCAGAAAGATCAGCTGATGGAGGACATAGAGGAAAGCATCGATTATCTGTCCCAAATGAAAGACTGGGATATTTACAACCACGACTGGACAAAATAGTTATGACAGTAAAGGAGACTATCATGAAAAAGTTACTGACTTCCGCAGCACTCGCCCTGACTCTCACCGCCGCAGGCATGACTTCCTACGCCGTAAACTGGGTCTACCTCGGACAGGACGGAAACGACCGAATCTATTATGATACCTCTTCCGTTTCCCGCCAGGGCAACCTGGTTGCCGTCACCATGCAGGAACGGGAAGCGGATGGCGAGGCAGAGGAGTACAATTATCTTTTTGATACCCACCGGAAGAAATACACCCTTGCTTCCAAAATTGAATATGATCGAAACGGGAACGTCAAGAAAATTGAAACTTTCCATGAATCGGATTTCGGATGGAAAAAAGTGAAAGAAAATTCGGAAGAAGAGATGCTCTATAAACAGATTATGAATAAGCCGGCCACTGCCTCACTGTAACCGTCCATAAGCGGGAAATCGGCAGTGAGATGGGAATATATCCATATCTTCACAATACGGAAAGAAAAACATACGCTGTCAATTTCGGACCGCTGCTCTCGGGCATCGAACTTCCTCTCCCCATTTAAAAATCCCGCCCCAATTAACGGGCGGAATTTTTAAATGGGTTTTATTTTCTTATTCCGGTTCAATAATGAAAGAGAGAGAAGAGAAATACTTCGGCGTGGTATGTTCATCCTCTTTCTCCCCTGCCACTTCCACACCTACTACGTTCAGACCGTTTGCGCTGACAGTAACTGTAGCGTAACCGTCCGCGTCGGCTGTGGACTCATTAGTCAGGTCATTGATGACATCCTTGATGAGAGGCGCGTTCGCATAGGGCTTGCCATCTTTGTACACACGGATTCTATACGTATCGCCCTTGCGGAGCGTCAGCGGATTCACCTGGGGAACGATCTGGATCGGCACGTTATAAATGCCGCCCGGCTTTACATCAGGACTCCAATAGTTAATGTTCCATTTGATCGCGTGGGTCGTCTTCACCGCATCCGCCACTTCCGCAAACGGAGCCTGGTGCATTTTGCCGGAGCTGTCTTTCGTGAAGAAACCATAATCAAAGAACGTCACCGTTACTCCCAATTCATCTGTAGGAATGATGGAAATATGATCTTTATAACTTACAGTTTCCACATCCATAGAGCTGAAATTCTTATCATAAGCTTCCACCGCCTTTACACAAGACGGATTGTACGCGTTGTCTGTCGGTCCTTCCCCAAGGGCAAGGGCTTTCTGATCAAAACGGTTCGCGATAAACACGCCGTGGGCAGACACGGAAGAGCAGGCCGCGCCAATGGACAAAGCCGCCGCGCAAAGTAACAGTACGTATCTTTTTTTCATAAGAACCTCCTTTAAATAATAAACAACTAAACTATAATCATATTATACTTTATATCTAATTTAAATTCTATGTTTAATGTAAATATTGCCGCAATTCCTTTTCAGAATTAATTTAGACAAAACATAAAACGACAGACTCCCGATCTATTTTTGTGCCGAATCATTTATTCACGCTTTTCCATCAAAAAACGCCCTGCAGGGAGCGTTTTCTTTTCATATTTTATTCACCGCTTTGTTTCACGGCAGCTTCCATAAAACCGTTGAAGAGGGGGTGGGGCCGGTTCGGGCGGCTCTTGAATTCCGGATGGGCCTGGGTGGCGGCAAAGTAGGGATGATCTTTTAATTCGATAATTTCCACGAGACGGTCATCGGGGCTGGTGCCGGAAATGACAAGACCCGCCGCTTCCATCTGCGGACGGAATTCGTTGGACACTTCGTATCTGTGGCGGTGGCGTTCGTAGACGATTTCCTGATTTTCATACAAAGTTCTCGCCCTTGTTCCTTCTTTCAGCTTGCACGGATAGATGCCGAGGCGCATGGTACCGCCTTTTTCCGTGACGTCTTCCTGATCGGGCATGAGGTCGATGACGGGATATTTCCCGTCGGGAATAAATTCGGAAGAGTTGGCTTGTTCCATGTGGCACACGTTTCTGGCAAATTCGATGACGGCACACTGCATGCCGAGGCAGAGCCCAAGGAAGGGAATTTTATTTTCACGGGCATAACGAATAGCGTCGATTTTCCCCTCTACACCGCGGTAGCCAAAGCCGCCGGGGACGACGATACCATCAACACCGGCAAATACTTCATCCAGATCCGGCTTTTCTTCTTCAAGGATTTCGGAATTGATCCAGCGGATGTTCACCTTGGCCCCCATGGCGTATCCCGCATGGGACAGCGCTTCCGCTACGGAAAGGTAGGCGTCATGGAGCCGGACATATTTACCGACAAGGGCGATCTGCACTTCCTTTTTTGCCGTGGTCATGCGTTCTACCATGGCTTTCCAGTCTTCCATATCCACCGGACGATCTTCAAGTCCCAATTTTTTCAGGGCGATATGGTCGAGACCTTCCTGTTCCATAAGAAGAGGCACTTCATAAATGCTGTCCGCCGTCAGGTTATTGATGACGGCTTCCGGTTCCACATCGCAAAACATGCCGATTTTCTTTTTCATTTCATCTGACAGTTTTTCCACGGTGCGGCACACGATAATATCCGGCTGGATACCCATTCCCTGTAATTCTTTTACGCTTGCCTGAGTCGGTTTTGTCTTTAACTCTCCGGAAGCGGACAGGTACGGGATCAGAGTTACATGAATCAGGATCGCATTCTCATGTCCAACTTCATGCTGGAACTGACGAATTGCCTCTAAAAATGGCTGGCTCTCAATATCACCAACCGTACCTCCGACTTCAATGATGGCAATCTGCGTTTCTTTTACACCATCGTTGCGGTAAAAACGGCTTTTCAATTCATTTGTAATATGAGGGATTACCTGTACGGTTCCACCACCGTAATCACCACGGCGCTCTTTGGAAAGAACCGACCAGTAAACTTTACCGGTTGTGACATTACTCTGTTTGGTGAGACTTTCGTCAATGAAACGCTCATAATGTCCCAAGTCCAAATCGGTTTCCGCACCGTCATCGGTGACGAATACTTCACCATGCTGAATTGGATTCATCGTACCCGGGTCAATATTGATATACGGGTCAAATTTCTGCATGGTTACTTTGTAGCCACGCATTTTCAACAATCGACCTAAAGAAGCGGCAGTAATTCCTTTTCCTAAACCGGAAACAACACCGCCAGTTACAAAAACGTACTTTACAGCCATTTTAATCTCCATTCCGGAGCCAACAGCTCCTTAATCTTTTTACAAATTTTATATTTAATGAAAATAAACAAACTTATTTCTAGTATACCCTTTTTACCAGTTTGTTTCAAGTGTCAAATTCACCAATCTTTCACATACTAACCATTGATTTATCATTTAAAATCTTTTATACTTATTAAAGTAACGTCCATAAGAAAGACCATCACCATTATCTTGAATCATCTTTTCACCAAGAGGAGTAATAAATCCGTTTTCTTTAGCATCAGTTCTGATAGCCATTTCAAAGTCACGAAGAAATCCTTTGCCACCCATAAGAACTACATTCTTATCGCCATCTTGAGTATCACGGTCAAGAACATCACCGATTGTACGTTCAAGTTTGTTAACAGTCAGAACTTCACCATAAGTATCGTAGTTAGATTCACGACAAATTTCTAACATACCAGCAGTATGAGGAATAGGTTTACCATTATCATGGTCTTTCAAAGGAATAGTACCATCAGGTAAACGGTTATATTCAGACTTCCACAAACGTTCTTCGTTCATTACTCTCATGTGCAAGTTGAACTGTCGCATCTCTTCGTTAATCCAAAGATTAGAAGTACCACCATTATCATTTTGGAATTGATATTGAGTAACAACATTAGCAAGATTACCAGCTATTTCTTTAGAATAACGATAAAACTCAAGTTGAGAAGTCATTCCAGCAGGACCCATAGTATTGCTTCTATTA
>OIEI01000678.1_pt1 | contig 11506 bp, 8 predicted proteins | sample 1581781 | NCBI WGS metagenome assembly OIEI01 (sample SAMN01760935, study PRJEB22395) | human gut metagenome | reverse complement strand
GTTTATGGGCAGCTGAAAGATGTGAATGTGGAGCAGGGGCAGACGGTTGCCTCCGGTACAGTGATTGGCTCAGTGAATGCACCTACAAAGTACTTTACAAAAGAGGGAAGTAACTTGTATTTTGCACTTAGCAAGGATGGCACTCCCCTTGATCCGGCTCTTTATCTGCCGCCGGAGACAGAATAATAAGCAGTGCAGCAGCAGAACAGGCTTTTGTATCCTGGATGATTACAGATCCGGGATGCAAAAGTCTGTTTTTGCATGCAGACATAACCTTTTGACCCTGGTATCATCATAAAAAGTATAAGAAACCTCTTGATTTTTAATAATATATAGTGTAGTATTGAATAAAATAAAACATAGTAATCAAAACTATGTAATGAATATGTGTGAATTTGAGAGGTGGATTTATGAAAAAATTAGGTATTAAAGATCCGGGAAGTGCAGTTACACACGGAATTGCCTGTATATTGGCAATATTGGGAGCGGCACCGCTGTTGGTAAAGGCGGCAAGAGAGCCGGATTATCTGCATATGATCGCTCTTGGAATTTTTATGTTGAGTATGATTTTATTATATGCGGCAAGCACGATCTATCATTCGCTGGATGTTAATGAAAAGGTAAACCGCCGGCTGAGAAAGATGGATCATATGATGATCTTTGTAATGATCGCTGGAAGCTATACGCCGGTGTGCCTGATTGTTCTTCATAACAAGATTGGATATATACTTTGCGCACTTGTGTGGGCGACAGCAATTCTGGGAATTGTATTTAAGGCATTCTGGGTGACTTGTCCGAAATGGATTTCTTCTGTGCTGTATATTGGAATGGGCTGGTTGTGTGAATCCGGATGAGAACTACTGCAAGGTAAAGGCAGCAGACGGCTATACTTACTACATGGCAGAGGCTCTGCTTGACAAGGTACTTGGCGGCATGGCAGAGAAGCTTGTCAAAGAAGAGAAGATTGCAGAGGGAACACCTGCATATGAAATCCTCGAGACCTATAAGGGTAAGGAATTAGAGGGCAAGGAATACGAGCCGCTTTTTGAGTGCACAAAGGCGTATGTGGCAAAGCTTCCACAGAAGGGACATTACATTACATGCGATTCCTATGTAACGATGTCCGATGGTACCGGTATCGTTCATATCGCACCGGCATTTGGTGAGGACGATGCAAACGTCGGAAGAAAATACGACCTTCCATTCGTTCAGTTTGTCGATGGCAAGGGTGATATGACAAAGGAAACACCTTACGCAGGATTATTCGTAAAGGATGCAGATAAGCCGGTACTCGTTGATCTGGAGAAGGCAGGACTTCTGTTCGACGCTCCGAAGTTTGAGCATGAGTATCCACACTGCTGGAGATGTGACACACCGCTTATCTACTATGCGAGAGATACATGGTTCATCAAGATGTCCGCAGTGAAGGACAGACTGGTGAAGAACAACAACACTGTAAACTGGATTCCGGAAGGTATCGGTAAGGGACGTTTCGGCGCATGGCTGGAAAATGTTCAGGACTGGGGGCTGTCCCGTAACCGTTACTGGGGAACTCCACTGAATATCTGGGAGTGCTCTTGTGGTAAGCGTCATGCAATCGGTTCCATCGAGGAACTGAAATCCATGAGCGACAACTGCCCGGATGATATCGAGCTGCACCGTCCATACATTGATGCAGTGACGATCAAGTGTCCGGACTGTGGCGGCGAGATGAAGCGTGTGCCGGAGGTTATCGACTGCTGGTTCGATTCCGGTGCGATGCCATTTGCACAGTGGCATTATCCGTTTGAGAATCAGGATATCTTCGAGGACAACTTCCCGGCTGACTTCATCAGTGAGGCGGTTGACCAGACAAGAGGATGGTTCTATTCCCTGATGGCAATCTCCACATTGCTCTTTGACAAGGCGCCTTACAAGAATGTTATCGTGCTTGGTCACGTACAGGATAAGGACGGACAGAAGATGAGTAAGTCCAAGGGTAACGCGGTTGATCCGATGGATGCCCTGAACAAATACGGCGCAGATGCAATCCGCTGGTACTTCTACAGCAACTCCGCACCTTGGCTTCCAAACCGCTTCCATGAGGATGCAGTGGTCGAAGGCCAGAGAAAGTTCATGGGTACGCTCTGGAACACATATGCATTCTATGTACTGTATGCAAATATTGACGAGTTTGATCCAACGAAGTATACATTGGAGTATGACAAGCTGTCCGTGATGGACAAGTGGCTGTTGTCAAAGCTTAATTCTATGGTGAAGTCCGTAGATGATAATCTGGGCAACTACCGTATTCCGGAGGCAACCAAGGCACTTGCTGAGTTTGTCGATGATATGAGTAACTGGTATGTCAGACGTTGTCGTGAGCGTTACTGGGCAAAGGATATGCCACAGGATAAGATCAATGCGTACATGACACTGTATACAGCACTTGTGACACTCTGCAAGGCTGCAGCACCGATGATTCCGTTTTTGACAGAGGATATCTATCAGAACTTAGTTCGCACGGTAGATAAGAATGCACCGGAATCTATCCACCTGTGTGACTTCCCGGAGGTAAATGAGTCCATGATCGATCCGGAGCTTGAAGCAAGCATGGATGAAGTACTGAAGGTCGTTGTATTTGGTCGTGCCGCAAGAAATACTGCGAACATCAAGTCCCGTCAGCCGATTGCAAATATGTACATCAAGGCTGCAAAGACACTGGATGATTATTTCGTAGATATCCTGCGTGACGAGCTGAATGTGAAGAATGTAGAGTTCAAGGAAGACCTGTCTGCATTTACCGCATACTCGTTCAAGCCACAGCTTCGTACAGTCGGACCAAAGTATGGCAAGCATCTGAATGCAATCAAGGAGTACCTTGCAAATGTCGATGGCAACAAAGCGATGAGCGAGCTCAAGGCAGACGGTGTGATCAAGTTCACAGCCGATGATACAGAGATTGCACTCGCTGAGGAAGATCTGCTGATCGATGTAGCGAAGATGGACGGATATGTGACAGAGGGCGATAACTATGTAACGGTTGTTATCGACACAACCCTGACACCGGAGCTGATCGAGGAAGGCTATGTGCGTGAGGTGATCTCCAAGATCCAGACGATGCGTAAGGATTCTGACTTCCAGGTAACAGACCGCATCAAGGTCTATGTAACCGGCAATGCGAAGATCGCAGAGGTTATGGAGAAGAACGCAGATGAGATCAAGCGAGTCGTACTTGGCGATGCATTTGTGATGGATGCAGCGTGTGACAACTCAAAAGAGTGGAACATCAACGGCGAGAAAGTTACGATCGGCGTGGAAGTAAGTAAATAAAATAATAAGTAAAGTTCTGCAAATCAAACAGAGGATTTGCAAGCAAATTGTATAAAATTTTTTGTTAATTCACACATTCATGGGCAGATGTAACGAAAAATACATTTTTCATTGTATCGTGTAATTATGTCTGCTACACTGAATGTGTTGGAATGGGGCTGGGATGCCCTGAAATGACATGTCTGCGACGGGAGAGTATCGCGTAGAGAATTAGGATTGTATGCCGGATGATGGTGTGCTGTCGGATAAGCTACGATAACGGTAATGAGAGGATTAGCAACGGGGATGATATGGACATGTTACGTAAGATAAGTGTGGGCATTTTCGGATGCACATACGCACATAAACAAGGAGGATTAATTCTATGAAGAAGATGGCTGATTTCGATAAGGAAAGCTTCAAGAAGGACGTCATTAACAACGTCAAAAACCTTTTCCGTAAGACTATCGATGAAGCAACACAGGAACAGGTATTTCAGGCAGTGTCCTACGCAGTGAAGGATCATATCATTGATCGCTGGATCGCTACGCAGAAGGCATACGAGGAGAAGAATGCAAAGACTGTTTACTACCTGTCTATGGAGTTCCTTATGGGCCGTGCACTTGGTAATAATATGATCAACCTCACATGCTATGAGCAGGTGAAGGAAGCATTGGCAGAGCTTGGCTTTGACTTGAATGTGATCGAGGATCAGGAGCCGGATGCAGCACTTGGTAATGGTGGTCTTGGCAGACTGGCTGCATGTTTCCTGGATTCCCTTGCTACATTGAACTACCCGGCATATGGCTGCGGTATCCGTTATCGTTACGGTATGTTCAAGCAGGCAATCGAGAATGGTTATCAGATCGAGAAGCCGGATAACTGGCTCAAAAACGGCAATCCATTTGAGGTAAAGCGTCCGGAGTATGAAGTAGAGGTTAAGTTCGGTGGCTATGTAGCGACAGAATGCAGAGAGGGAAAGAATTACTTCGTACACAAGGATTATCAGGCAGTTCGTGCGATTCCATATGATCTTCCAATCATTGGATATGGCAATAATGTTGTAAATACACTCCGTATCTGGGATGCAGAGCCGGTACAGGAGTTCAATCTTAATTCATTTGATAAGGGTGAGTATCAGAACGCAGTGGAGCAGGCAAACCTTGCCCGTAACATCGTTGAGGTACTTTATCCAAACGATAACCATTATTCAGGTAAGGAGCTTCGCTTAAAGCAGCAGTACTTCTTCGTATCCGCTTCTGTACAGAGAGCAATCCTGAAGTTCAAGGAGAACAACGCAGATATCCATGATCTTCCAAACAAGGTTACATTCCAGTTGAACGATACACATCCAACTGTAACAGTAGCAGAGCTTATGAGAATCCTTGTTGATGAGGAGAATCTTGAGTGGGATGATGCTTGGGATATCACTTGCAGAACATGCGCATATACAAACCATACAATCATGGCTGAGGCACTTGAGAAGTGGCCAATCGACCTCTTCCAGAAGCTTCTTCCTAGAGTATATCAGATCGTAGATGAGATCAACCGTAGATTCGTTCTTAAGATTGAAGATATGTATCCGGGCAACCAGGATAAGGTTCGCAGCATGGCTATCCTCTATGATGGTCAGGTTAAGATGGCTCACCTTGCTATCGCCGGATCTTACTCCGTAAACGGTGTTGCTAAACTTCATACAGAAATCTTGAAGAAGCGTGAGCTTCGTGATTTCTACGAGATGCGTCCGGAGCAGTTCAACAACAAGACAAACGGTATTACACAGAGAAGATTCCTTCTCCATGCAAACCCATTGCTTGCTGACTGGGCTACAAAGAAGGTCGGCGACGGCTGGATCACAGATCTTCCGGTACTTGAAGGTCTGAAGAAGTACGCAACAGACAAGAAGGCTCAGAAGGAGTTCATGGACATTAAGTACAAGAACAAGGTTCGTCTGGCTGAGTACATCAAGGAACACAATGGTATCGATGTAGATCCGAACTCTATCTTCGATGTTCAGGTTAAGAGACTTCATGAGTACAAGAGACAGCAGCTTAACATCCTTCATGTTATGCATCTGTACAATGAGTTGAAGGCAAATCCGGATATGGATTTTGAGCCGACAACATTTATCTTCGGTGCAAAGGCAGCAGCTGGTTACAAGACAGCAAAGCTTACAATTAAGCTGATTAACTCTGTAGCAGACGTGATCAACAATGATAAGTCTATCAAGGGCAAGATCAAGGTTGTATTCATCGAGAACTACCGTGTATCAAACGCAGAGATCATCTTCGCAGCAGCAGATGTATCGGAGCAGATCTCAACAGCTTCCCGTGAGGCTTCCGGTACAGGTAACATGAAGTTCATGTTGAACGGTGCTGTTACACTTGGTACGATGGATGGTGCAAACGTAGAGATCGTAGAGGAAGTTGGTAAGGAGAACGCATTTATCTTTGGACTTTCAGCTGAGGAAGTAATGAAGTATGAGAAGGATGGCGGTTACTATCCAATGGACATCTACAATTCAAATCCAAAGGTTAAGAAGGTTCTTGACCAGCTGGTAGATGGAACTTACTCAAATGGCGATAAGGAATTGTTCCGTGACTTATATGATTCTCTTGTAATGAAGGACGTATACTTCACATTGAAGGATTTCGATTCTTATGCAGATGCACAGAAGCGTGTAAACAAGGCTTACAAGGATAAGGCTAACTGGGCTAAGATGGTTATGCTCAACACTGCTTGTGCAGGTAAGTTCTCTTCTGATAGAACAATCGAAGAGTATGCACAGGAGATCTGGAAGCTTGAGAAAGTAGAAGTTACATTGTAATTTTATAGATAGGAATATATGAGCGGCTGTGCGTGCACATGCCGGTTATATGGGAGAAGGCTGTCACCGATGGTGGCAGCCTTTTTTGGAGTAAAGCAAGCTGGATTAGGAAGAAAATAGTAGAATGGAGGGAATTCCCCCATTTATGCGGTGCATTTGACGACCGCTAATCAGAGCAAGATGCGCAGAGCGCATCTTGTCTCTGTGGATATTGGGGTGGATTGGGTAGAAAGTGGCAGAGCGGGAGAAAATCCCCAACCGGAAGGTAAAGAGAAGCAAGCAGGTTGGGTAGAAAATGGCAGAGCGGGAGAAATTCCCCAACCGGAAGGTAAAGAGAAGCAAGTAGGTTGGGTAGAAAATGGCGGAACGGGAGAAAATCCCCAACCGGAAGCTACAGAGAAGCAAGCAGGTTGGGTAGAAAGTGGTAGAGCGAGAGAAACTCCCCAACCGGAAGCTACGAGAAGTAGTGCTCGATGATATGTAGGACAAGTTCAGAATCAAGTGGCGTTTGACGCGACTCATATGTAAGAATCAAATTGCCGTCAGGATAGATATTGTTCCGGCAATAACGTCGGATTTTCGTTAAGGCATTGTCGAGATAGTCTTCCTCCCCCATCATTCCTAAGTGCTCCCAATAATATATTTTCTTTGTGACAGGATGTCGGATCGTGAAGTCCGGATAGACAGTATGAGATCCAAGTTGCAAACATGCTTCATATCGAAAAGGAATTTGCTTTGAAAATAGGGCATTGGCAATAAGAACTTCTGATTTGGAACGTACCAGAATCCCCGCATAAGTATTATGAATTAATTTTTCTGGATAGTTATTGGATCTTTGATAGTCGGTTGTTGACCATGAAACTTCATCATTGAAAACTGCTGAAAGTAGAAGATTGTGATAGGAAGAATCTGGAGATAGAAGTTTGTCAATTCTTCGTGTGTGTGGTGGTGCAATTTTCAAGCATTTTTTTAGAAATGTAATTTCATCCAAATCATCTTTTAGACGGGCGAGATAGTATTTTTTCTGCATTAATTTATTGGCTAATTTCTCTTGTGAGCGTGGCAGATAGTTTCGTTTCCCTTCAGATATTAAGTACCATCGAATGTATTGTTTGTCGCGTTCACAAGATATGTTTTCCTCTGGTAGATTCTTTAGCTTTTGCTGTATCCAGTGTACTTCAGCTAATAAATGTTCGAGTTCCTTTTGCATTTTTTGTACGTCCATAAAAACCTCCGTTGTTAAATAAAATAATTATAGTTTTTGAAATTGACTAGGAACATGACAGGAAACTGATAGAAAATGTCCCTAGTCAGAAAGAAAAATATGGGACCGGGGGAAGTAGAATCCGGGTCAGAAAAAGTGTTATGACATGACATAGTTTGATACAATTATGCCTGTTTCGTTATAATGTTCATTATGTAATAAAATAATGGGTAAAAATAAGAACATGTAGATAAATTCACTTTAGAAATTAAATGAATTAACCATATAGACAATAGCATGGATTATGATTGCTTGTAAAGAACTTTTTGAGTAAAAAATGCAAGTTTAGGAGATTTGCACAAATTCAAGTGGGAATATGCTGGGGGAAAATGGAGAAAATATAAGATTTGCACTAAACGAAGAACGAGTGATGAGGTTGCAACAGAGAAAAATCAAAAATATGTGATGAAGTTACAATATAGTAAATCCCAAAAGTATGTGACAGAGTAGTGGTAAAGTAAACCAAAAGGGAAAAAGCTCCAAATTGTAAGGAGTTTAATTAGGTTTATTAAAGTAGGTAATCTGTCAGAAACAAACTTAATTCCTTAAAATGGAACGCTCAATTATTCGGATAGAATTGGTTTCATGGACGCCGACATCATGCAATATCCAGATATATTACAATCGTATAACATGGAAACATTTGCATCTGAAATTCCACCGATGGCGTACACTGGAATAGAAACAGCATTGCAGATTGACTTCAGCCAGTCAATACCTCTTCCCGGAAGCCCTTTTTTACAATCCGTTGTAAAGATATGTCCGGCGGCGATGTAATCTGCACCATGTGATTCTGCAAAGACTGCGTCCTCTACACTGTGGATAGAGGTTCCGATCCATTTGATGTGCGGATATTTTCTTCGGAAGCCGTCAGAAGATGTTGTTGCGGATGTAGTATTCTCATGGGACAGACCATTATCTGAAGTTATAACAGAGGTACCATGAGTCAGATCGTTATTTGAAGTTATAACAGAGGTACCAGAAGCATCAGAAGCCAGGACAGAACTATTAGATAGGGAATTCTGAAAATTATTTTGTCCTGAATTGCCTGATTGACAAAGTAAATTCGTAAACATGGAAAATGGCAGATGCAGATCTGTACCAAATTCTTCGGCAACCGCTGGAAAATTGTGTACAATGATGCGGGAGGACATTATGTTGAATCCATCGGAGCATATTGATTTTGTGAGGGTAGAATTATCTGATCTTGAGTTAATGGTGAGCGGATTCTTTGGAGATGTACAGTTATTGGAGGTCAAGTTAGTTGCGGAGCGATAGGAATGTTGGGCAGAGAAAATATCAGCGATAAATTCATGGTATTCCTCTACGCTTAGATCCTTTTCACGAACTAGAATTTTGTCGTAAGAATTATTGTTTAGAAGCACACGAATCTGGCGGGATAAGCAAGTGAGCGGTGTGTCCTCTGCACTTGCTAAGCCTGCCTGTTTGTATAATTCATAACATATAGTCCGGTTTGTTACTGCGATTCGTGTTTGTGTCATCATATTCTGTAATCCTTTCGAAAATATCATTTGATAATTGTAAATATTCCCTAGTCTTGATATGTCCGCTATGGCGTAGGTTGGGGGGGAGAAATTCATATTATAGGAAAAGTCCCCCAACAAGTAGGCGATTAAGCTATGGCAAATTGGGTGAAAAATTAAATAGTACAAAATTCCCCCAATAAATAGGTAATTAGACTATAGCAAGTTGGGGAGAAAAACCGTATTGTAGGAAATCTCCCCAACAAGTAGACAATTAAATTAAGGAAACTTGGGTAAAAAATCTAAATAGCTAAAATTTCCCCAACCAATAACTAATAAAGCCATGATGTTACCAGTCTAAATTAGAATCCCCACAACCTAATTATGGTATTCCTCTGTGTACAAGTAGTCGTTCAATACCGGCTGCATGCCCTGCGCGCGGATGGCATCGTAGATTTCCTCGAAGCTACGATTGTCAGCAATCTCGAACTGCTCATCACCAGCATCTGCAGCATCAGCCGGTGAACCGTCATTTGCGCATGCCAGACCGTCGTCTGTCTGTGCGCTATTATTCACACTTTTCTGGACAGAATCTATCTTTGTTACTTCGTGTGCTTCGTACTTTTCCTTGTGATCGCCGATACCAGTCGATACACCCGCGGAAATCTTCGTTGCGGCGATGCGGATGATGCCGTCACGGAAACGCGCTTCCTCACGGGAAGAAACGGTGATTGCTGCAAATGGCAGGAACAACCGGTAAGCACATAAAATCTGGCAGAGGACATTTTCGTGGACATCCTTTGGGTTGATCTTGTCGTTGTTGATGATCGGGCGCAGACGCGGACAGGAAATAGACATTTCTGCATGCGGGTATTTCCGCTGTAAATAATAGACGTGCAGGGCTGTCGCAAGCGCATCTGTGTGGTAGTCATCAAGTCCGAGCAACGCGGAGAATCCGACACCGCGCATGCCACCGCGAAGCGCGCGTTCCTGCGCGTCAAAACGGTATGGCCATACACGCTTGTGTCCCATCAGATGAAGCGTCTCATACTTGTCTGGGTTGTAAGTCTCCTGGAAGACAGTGATGTAGTCGGCACCGCACTCATGCAGATAGTGGTATTCGTCAGTATTGACCGGGTAGATCTCCAGACCGATATTCCGGAAATATTTCCGCGCCAGCTTGCACGCTTCGCCGATGTATTTCACGTCACTTACGGCGCGGCTCTCGCCGGTCAGCATCAGTATTTCCTCAATGCCGGAATCTGCGATGACCTTCATCTCTGCTTCCATTTCTGCTTCGGTAAGCTTCTTTCTGTGAATGTGGTTGTAGCAGTTGAAACCGCAGTATACACAGTAATTCTCGCAATAGTTTGCAATGTATAGCGGGGTGAAAATGTATACACAGTCGCCGAAATGTGCCAACCGCTCCTTCTGTGCCAGAGCAGCCATTTCCTCCAAATGTGGAAGTGCGGCAGGGGATAAAAGTGCTTTGAAATCTTCAATGCCACAGTGTCCCTGCTTCGCATTTGCAAGGGCTGTGCGGACATCCGCATCAGTGTAAGCGTTGTAATCATAGGACTGCATGGCTGCGCGCACCTTGTCCTTGATATCAGAATCCAGCACTTCCATGCCGTCCATATATTCCATATGGTTGGTACGGGATGCCGGGTTTTCCTCCAAGTCCTTCTTGCGCTTCTGCGCTTCCGGGGAGAGGTAGGAATTATCTATTGTATATTCTTGTTCCATTCGTTATTTTCCTCCTATCGCAAAAATCCGGTCAGAGGATCGGAAGCTGCGCCGCCCTTGTCGAGTACGCGCCCAGGTCCTGCCAGATAAGCTTTACGACCGGCGATGATCGCATCCTTAAATGCGCTTGCCATCATCGGGATATCACCGGCAGTTGCAATCGCGGTATTTGCCATGATGGCAGCGGCACCCATTTCCATTGCTTCACAAGCCTGTGAAGGGCGTCCGATACCGGCATCGACGATGATCGGGAGGTCGATCTCATCAATCAGAATCTGGATGAAATCTTTCGTTGCAAGACCCTTGTTGGAACCAATCGGCGATGCGAGCGGCATGATACAGGCGGCGCCTGCATTTGCCAGATCACGGGCAACATTCAGGTCTGGATACATGTAAGGCATAACGACAAAGCCTTCGTTCGCGAGGACTTCTGTCGCTTTGATCGTCTCCTGATTGTCAGGAAGCAGGTATTTGGAATCGCGCATGATCTCGACCTTGACGAAATCAGTGCCAGCCATTTTACGGGCGAGGCGGGCGATACGGATTGCTTCCTCTGCATTTCTTGCGCCGGATGTGTTCGGCAGCAGCGTTACGTTCTTCGGGATAAAGTCCAGAATATTCTCTTCTGGTCTGGTATTGGCACGGCGCAGGGCGAGCGTGACGATCTCGGCATCGGCATATTCGACTGCCGCACGGATCAGGTGGGAATTGTATTTTCCGGAACCCAAGATAAAGCGGGAATGAAACTCATGTCCGCCAAGCATGAAAACATCGTTGTTATTCTCCATATTTGAAACCTCCGTTTATAAAATATCAAAAAAGCCACGCGAAAAAACCACACCCGTGTATAATTTTGCGCGTACCGTTTTCTTTGCAAATATCTGCTTAACGCCG
>OIEI01000676.1_pt1 | contig 11528 bp, 8 predicted proteins | sample 1581781 | NCBI WGS metagenome assembly OIEI01 (sample SAMN01760935, study PRJEB22395) | human gut metagenome | reverse complement strand
TATGTTGTCCACATCGACACCACCGACATCCGGGCGCAGACCGCCGAATTGCAGAAGATTGGTGTCAACGTCAATCAGATCACACGGCGGCTGAACAGCATGGGGCCGCTGTACACACAAGATGTTGCGGACATCAAAGGAGCGCTGGCACAGATATGGCAGTTACAAAGATACATCCTATCAAGTCAACGCTGAAAAAGGCACTGGACTACATCGAGAATCCAGCCAAGACGGATGAAAAAATGCTGGTGTCCTCCTTTGCCTGCTCCTATGAAACCGCCGACATCGAATTTGAACTGCTGCTATCACAAGCCATGCAGAAAGGCAACAATCTGGCCCACCACCTGATACAGTCCTTTGCACCGGGTGAAACCACCCCAGAGCAGGCCCACGAGATTGGCCGACAGCTTGCAGATGAAGTCCTGCAAGGCAAATACCCGTATGTGCTGACCACGCACATTGACAAAGGACACGTCCATAACCACGTCATCTTTTGTGCCGTGGACATGGTGAACCAACGAAAGTATGTTTCCAACCGACAGAGTTATGCCTACATCCGGCGCACCAGTGACCGACTTTGCAAGGAACACGGCCTGTCCGTGGTAATGCCCGGCCAAGACAGGGGCAAGAGCTATGCCGAGTGGGACGCACACCGCAAGGGCACGAGCTGGAAGGCGAAGCTGAAAACCGCCATAGATGCAGCCATCCCGCAGGCCAAGGATTTTGACGATTTTCTGCGGCTTCTGCAGGAGCAGGGCTATGAAGTCAAGCGGGGCAAGTATGTTTCGTTCCGTGCGCCCGGACAGGGGCGGTTCACCCGCTGCAAAACGCTGGGAGAAACCTATACCGAGGAAGCCATCATCGAACGCATCAAAGGGCGGTTCGTGGAGCGGAAGCCCAAAGAAACCCGTAGAATTTCGCTACGGATTGATTTGGAAAACAGCATCAAGATCCAACAGTCCTCAGGGTATGAGAAGTGGGCAAAGCTCCACAATCTGAAACAGGCGGCCCGGACGCTGAACTTCCTGACGGAGCATGAAATCGAAAGCTACCCGGATTTGGAAAGCCGGGTGGCCGAGATCACCGCCGCCAGCACCGAAGCTGCCGCCGCATTGAAAGTAGCAGAGCGCCGACTTGCTGAAATGGCCGTGCTGATAAAGGATGTCACCACCTGTAAAGAACTGCGCCCACTGTTGCAGGAGTATCAGCGGGCTGCTGACAAAAAGCAGTTCCGGCGCAAGCATGAAGGCACCCTGATTCTCTATGAAGCAGCGGCCAAGGCCCTGAAAGAACAGGGCTTTCAAAAGCTGCCCGACCTCTACACCCTGAAAGCCGAGTATAAGCAACTGGCCGAGCAGAAAGACCAGCTGCAGCGGCAGTACGCCGAAGCCAAACGCCAGATGCAGGAGTATGGCATTATCAAGCAGAATGTGGACGGCATTCTGCGGACAGCACCGGGAAAGGAGCAGATGCAGGAACGGTAAATCTGCACAAAATATTGTTCGGATTTTTGAATCCCAAACGCTTAGACCGGGTGGCGTTTCCGCCCGAAATCATGTAAAATAGACTTAGACAACGAAAGCGAGGAACCCTCTATGGCAGAAGTGAACGATAACGGCTCTATCCAGCTTTTTGAAGATCAGAAAATCCGTACTGCATGGGATGCAGAAAAGGAAGAATGGTATTTTGCCATCGTTGATGTGATTGCTGTTCTGACTGACAGCGCAGACCCACAGAACTATTGGCGCGTTCTAAAAAAGCGTCTTAAAGACGAAGGAAATGAAACCATTACAAATTGTAATGGTTTGAAAATGACCGCTCCTGACGGCAAAAAGCGCAAAACGGATGTTGCTAACACCGAACAGCTCCTGCGCATCATCCAGTCAATCCCATCTCCGAAAGCTGAACCGTTTAAGGCATGGCTGGCAATGGTAGGCAAAGAACGCATCGAGGAAACAATCGACCCGGAGCAGGCCATTGACCGTGCGCTTGATACCTATTTGAAAAAAGGCTACTCCGAAGAATGGATTCACCAGCGACTTTTGGCAATCCGCATCCGCAACGAACTGACGGATGAATGGAAGAAGCGCGGAGTACAAAAGGGCAAGGAGTATGCTATCCTGACCGATGAAATCTCCCGCGCATGGTCCGGCATGACCACGGGGCAGTACAAGCGGCTGAAAGGTCTGACAAAAGAAAATCTCCGGGACAACATGACCGATTTGGAACTTGTGCTGACCATGCTGGCCGAAGCCTCCACCACGGATATTTCCAAAACTGCAAAGCCACAGACCTTTGAAGAAAACAAGCAGGTTGCCAAACGTGGCGGCAAGGTGGCCGGCATTGCACGGCAGGCTCTTGAAGCGGAAACCGGCAAGCCCGTTATCACAGAAAAGAATGCGTTTGACTTCCAGCAGCTTGTGACCGACATTGTAGAAGATGCCGCCGAACTGCCGGAAAATCCCACCGAGAAAAAAGATAAAGACTGATACATGAAAAATAGCCGGACACAGCAACCCCAAGGCCACCGTGTCCGGCTATTTCTGTGTTGACAACCACACATTACTTTGATTGAAAATAATGTGTGGTTGTCAAGCTGGCGGTATTATTCACCCGTAAAATCAAACCTCTGTCCGTCAAAGTCTGCATCGGTCATGCGCTCCAACTTCGCAATGGTGCCTTTTGTCAGTTGCCGCATTTCAGTGTCCATATCCGGCCGGGCGGCCAGCATCCGCGCCATCGTCCGGCGGCGGTCAGAAGTGTGGTACATACAAATCAAATTTTCTTCTTCTACGCTGAAATTCATGCGTCATACCTCCATTTCGTGTTGCTTGCTGCGGGCCGCTGCTTTTTTCGGGCTGGCGGCCTGCTTTGTTTCGGAAAGCTGCTTGCGGACGGAAGTGCGGGGCTTGCAGATGCCCTTGTCCCGATTTTCGTTTTTGCCAACCAGCGCGTAGATGCCGAAACGGTCTTTCACGCTGGACAGGTGCAGGGACTTGTACGGCAACATGGCAAGCAACTGGTCCGTATCCCGACTGGATGCCAGTTTGGTGAAGTAGGGCGATACCTCCACCATAAAATGATTTTTGTCCGGGCTGTTGGGAGCAGCCAGCCGCTTCATATTTGCCGCGATACGCTGCGCCTCGGCCTCGATCAGCCCAGTGTGCAGTGCCGCAAGATGTTCTTTGAAATCACCGGGCCGTGCCGGTTCTCGACTGCGCTGCTCCTGCCGGATGGCCGCTTGTAGAAGTTCCGGGTCACGGGGCTGCATTTCATACCGCACGAACTCTCCAAAATATTTGTCCGAGCGGCTGTTGAAATGCTCTTTGGGGCCAATTTCCCGCATCCCACTTTCGTAGATCAGGCGATTGGCACCCACAGGCAGAGCGGCATCCCGGATATGCTGGAAATGCTGCTGGTAGTCCAGTTCATACAGATTGCCTTGCACGGTTCCATTGGCCGCACCGGTCAACTCCACCGCATAGGCAAGAATCCTGTCATGGGTCTGTTCACCGCAAAATTTCCATGTATTGTAGGCTTGGGTATCTTTGAGCAACACATCCCGTTCCCGGAAGCAGAATGTTCCAGAGGGCCGGGACAGCCACAACAGCAGCTTATCTTCCGGCTGGTCGCTGCGGGCGGCCTCCCGCAGCATCTTGATGTCATAGGCAAAATCGCTCTGGTAGTATGCGGTGTTCTGGTGCATGATAGCTTCCAGCGCAGCGATCACATCCATATTTTCAAATTTCTGCACGGTTTACACCTCCAATTCCTTTGCCTTTTCCCGTGGCTGTGTTTGCTTGCTCTGCTCCTTTTTTGCGGCATCCAGCTGTGCCCGGATGGACGGCTTTTTCGGTTTGGCTGTGCGGGACTTCTTGGCTTTTGGCGCCTTTTCCTCGGCCTTGACTGCGGCGGCAAGGTCCGTCAGAGAAATTTGTTCTCCGGCCTTTGCTTTGGCCTCCAATTCGCCCAGAGAGGGCGCATTGTTCAGCACACCGTCAATCATGTTTTCGTTTTGTTCCGTGGAAAGCTCTGCGGTGCGCAGAGGATTTTCCCGCAAGAACTCCGGCACCTGCTGGAAGCCCACACTGTCGCAGTAGTGGGCGGTGTCCTGCCCATTCTGGTGCAGCACCACCACATCCGAAACAGACAGCGAGTGTCCCTTGAAATCTGCCGGATGGTCCACATTGAATGTGCGGTAGATGTCCTCCAACGTGGTGCCAGCAGTCAGCGGCGCGGCGTATACTTCCGTATAATTGGCCTTGTCCACGGTCAAACCGGTAGCCAGCAGGCGGTCGTAGGGCTCAAAACGGTAATCGCGGGTGGAATCCTCGTTGCGCAGTTGGTAGATGGAAAAGCTGTCCTGCTGTGGTGCTTCAAAGCCTGCCGCTGCGTATTCCTCTACCGTCATTCCAGCATCGGCCGCTTCCTGCGCGATCTCTGCCTGCACCTGCGCCTTGTAGTCCTGCAAGCTCTGGTCAAAGTCGGCCAGCTTGGGCGGTTCCGGCAAGTTATACTGGCCTTGGTTGAGCAGCGAGCGGCAGTCCTGCACATAGGCCACAACAGTGTTGTAATAGGCAGCCTGTTCCGGCGAAATGTTCTGTTCCTCCCGCAAAGCGGCGGTGGCTGCCTGCTCCATGGCCGAAATATTGCAATGTTGTTTGAGGTACGGGATAAACTCGTTCAGCACCATTTCCCGCTCTGCCTTGTCTTGTTCCCACGCTTCCGGGCCTTTGTTGTGCAGAACAAAATTTCTCCAGCTCTCGTCCTTGGCGTAGTATTCGTGGTAGTTCTGGATATGCTGAACCAAAGAACCCTCTCCGTCACCAAAATCCTGCCGTCCCTCGTAGTTGTCGGGTTGGCCGTTCAGGGTAAAATCAATACGGAATGCGGTCTTGTCGTACCAGCCGCCCGTGTAGCCGTCCTTTTCCCGGTCCGTGTGCTGGGCGGTGTCCAGTTCTTCAAAGACGCGGTTTGCCACGGACAGCGGCATGATTTCGCCATCCTGCAGCTTGTCACTTTCGCTCCAAAGAATTGTGACCGTAGGTTCTGCGGCGGGGTCTGGAATTTTAACGGGTGCGGGAATTTCGTTGGCCTTTTCCGCCGCCTCTTGGAACGCCGCCAGCTTGTCGCCCAACAGGACTTCCGACACTGCGGCTGTCTGCCCCAACAGATTAAGCGCTTCCTGCCCGGCATCCGGCAGGGTCAGACCGGGCGCGTCCAACTGCCCGCCGTCCAGAGCTTTATTGTCCGGGCCGTACAGGGTGTAGTCATAGCCGGAATCACAGGTCTGGATGAACAGGATACTGCCGTTATCCAATGCAAATGCGGCCTCCTGTGCAGCGGAAAGGTCTGCTTCCCGCTGCTGGCGCAGTTCTGCCAGATGTTCGTCCAGCGCAGAGATCAGCTCATGGGCTGCGCTGCGGATAATTTCCAGAGAGGCTTTCAGTTCGGCCAGTTCCCGGCCGGAACTCCACCCGGCCACATATCCAAAGGAATACTCGGACGTGTCCAGCCCGTAATGCTGGCAGACGGCATAGGCCACGCTTTCGGCCTGCACCTCGCGGGTGCGGCTGTCCGGGCGGTTGGCCTGTTCCGGGTCGTCTGGGTCGATGGCGTGCAACTTAGCATGGGCAATCTCATGGATGGTTGTCTTGATGGTTTGCAGCTGGCTCATGCCCTCTTGGATGGCAATGCGGTTGTCGAGCAGATGAAAGTAGCCGTGCGCCCCGCCCTCGATGTCCTCAAACCCGATGGGCACCGGAGATGACTGCTCCAACGCCTTGAAAAAATCTTGGTAGTCCTGCACACTGCCGGACAGTTCATTCACGGCAATGGTCGGCAGAGGTTCGCCCTCGGTCTGGCTGACATCGAACACGGACACCACCTTGAAAGCCGGAATCTGCACCGTCTTTTCTTCCGTCAGCGGCTTGCCGTCCTTGTCCAGAATCGGCTTGCCCTGTTCGTCCAGCTTTTCCATCTTCTGCTTGACCTTGTACGGCGCAGGAGCAAGAATCTTGATGCCCTTTTCGCCCTTTTTCACGGTGCGGTGGAACGCGTTCTTCCACTTGTTGAAGCCCGCCACCAACTGCCCGCCCTGCATGGCAATCAGCAAGGTGTTGTTGAAACTGTAATTATGGAATTTCGCCATCGTGGTGAGGTAGGCTTTGTAGCGGTCGCTGTCGAACAGCTCTTGAATCCCTGTTTCCAGCCGGTCCGTAATTTCTTTCATTCGATCTGCGCTATCTTTGCCGTTCAGAATGATGGGGAGAACCTTTTGCGGCTGCGGCTCGCTCTGCATAGGCGGCGGGATGTTAGCTGCATCCCGCAGGATTTCCGGCACAGGAAAGGACAGCACCCGGTATTCTTCCGGCACAGGCTGGCCCTCGTGGACTTTCTGCCACTCGTCCCCGCTTTTGACAAGGTAACCGTACTGGGTAAATGCACCCTGCTCCTGCTGGGCCACATAGCGGCCAAACTGCGCCGTGTCGATGCCGCCTTTCCATTCGTCCGGCATATCCACCATGCCGGAGCGATTCAGGTAGTAATCTCCTAGCTGGGCAGGCCCGTGCACATCCGGCAGGTACACATAATATTCCACGTTTTCGGGAAAGTCTGTGATTTTCCCGATGCTGGAAAGTTCACTCTGCGGGGCTTGCAAAGCGGCGTTCAGCTCTGCACGTTCCCCGGCAGAAAGCGTTTCCAGCCGTGCGGCCAGAAAGTTCAGCTCGTCCACATTGGATGCCAGTACCATGTTGTAGGGAATCGCAAAACGCTTTTCTTCCTCGGCAAAATAGCCGGAAATGAAAAGGCCCTGCGGATTATCGGACGAAATGCCGATTTGCCGCAGGGCCGCTTGTACCTGTTCGGTTGTAGTGGGCAGGTCCAGCCAGACGCCATCCCTGCCTTGCTGCTGCCGATTTTGCAGCTGGATGGAAAATAATTCGCTCATTTGGTCACACTCCTTTTTTTGCTATCCTACGGATAGAGAGAGCCGGTTATGGCAAAATGAATGCTTCACCTTACCATAACCGGCCCTCGTATTTTTGCCTTACTCTTTGCGTTCTACCCGGTAATTGACGTACTTGCCTCCTGTATCTGCGAGAAGCACCGTTGCATCATAGGTTTTGCCTGTCTTTTCGGAGTAGAGGCCCTTGACCTTTGCCTTGCCGTTTTTGAGCAGAGCGGCGGCGATCTTCGGGGTGAACGCCTTTTTTCGCTGCTCAAAGAAGCGGTCATTCTTCCACATTACGAACTGACAGCCACGATTCCCGCAGTAGAAGTTTTTCTTGCCCTCATAGACATTTTCTCCGCACCGGGGACACTTGCCGATGATAACCCGTTCCGGCTGGAACAGGTTTTGCTTGTCCGCACTGATGCAGGAATAGGTCTTGACCAACTGGCGCACCTGCGCCTCAATTTCGGCCATGAACTCGTCCGGGTCTGCATTGCCCTTGGCAATCTCGGTCAGGCGATTCTCCCATTCAGCGGTCAGAGCGGGAGAGGTCAAACTTTCCGGCAGAACCACCGCCAGATTGATGCCGTCCTTGGTGGGGACAAGCTGCTTGCCCTTGCGCTGCACAAAGCCCATTTGCACCAGCTTTTCCAGAATTGCGGCACGGGTGGCGGGAGTACCCAGTCCCTTACGTTCTGCGTGGCCCAGGCCACCCTCTCTTGCTTCTGCGGAGCAATTCACCTTGTCCTCCGGCATATCCTCGGCCCCGGCCCGCTCCATTGCTGACAGGAGCGTATCTTCGGTGTAGGCTTTCGGCGGGGATGTGAAGTGTTCCGATACGGTAGAAGTTACGCGGAAACTCTGCCCCTCGGCCAGTTCTGGCAGGGTGTTCAGCATTTCTTCCTCGGTATCTGCTTTCAGGGTGGAGCGGAACCGTTGGTCGATCTCTTTCCAGCCGGGGACAAGCACGGTCTTTCCCTTGGCGGTGAACTCATTTCCTGCACAGGAAAATACCGCAGTCACGGTTTCGTACTCATGGGGTGCGGCTATCGCGCAGAGCAGTTTGGAGCAGACAAGGTTCATCAGCTTGCATTCACTCTCGGCAAGACCAGTGAAACCCTGCTTTAGAAATTCGGACGTGGGGATGATGGCGTGGTGGTCCGATACCTTTTTGCTGTTCAGAATCCGGCCTACTTCCGGGGTCAAGTCAAGCCCTTGGGCAAAGGGCAGCGGCCCCAGCAGGTCAGACACAAGATGTTGTGCTGTCTGGCCCATATCCTCGGTCAGATATTGGCTGTCCGTGCGGGGATAGGTCAGCAGTTTCTTCTCGTAAAGCTGCTGGGCATAATCAAGTGTCTGCTTTGCCGTAAATCCGAATAAGCGGTTTGCTTCCCGCTGCAAGGTGGTCAGGTCATAGAGCTTGGGCGGCTGTTCTGTCTTTTTCTCCCGCTTGGCAGAAGAACAGATAGCAGATGCCCCGGCACAGGCTTTTCTCAAAGTGTCGGCCTCGTCCATGCTAGCAATGCGTCCGCTGCCCGCTTTCAGGCTGCCGGACTGGATGCCGACTGTGTAATACTTTTCTTTTTGGAAGCGCAGAATTTTTGCATCCCGGTCCACCAGCATTTTCAGTGTCGGGGTCTGCACCCGGCCTACCGTCAGGGTTTTGTGATACAGCACCGAAAACAGCCGTGTTGCATTGATGCCCACCAGCCAATCCGCCTTTGCACGGCAGAGGGCCGATTGATACAGAGCATCATAATCCGAATCCGGGCGCAGGTTTGCAAAGCCCTCCCGGATGGCTGCATCCTCCATGCTGGAAATCCAGAGCCGCTTTACGGGTTTCGTGCAGCCGGCCATTTGGTAGACGAAACGGAAAATCAGTTCTCCCTCCCGGCCTGCGTCGGTTGCGGCGGTCACACTGTCCACATCCGGGCGGTTGAGCAGGGCACGCAGAACTTCAAACTGCGGTTTCTTTTCGTCCGGGACAATGAACTGCCACGGCTGGGGCAGGATGGGCAAATCTTCATACTTCCACTTGCAGTATTTTTCATCGTACTGGCCCGCCTCGGCAAAGGACACCAGATGCCCGATGCACCAGCTGACCAGATACCCGCCGCCCTGCCAGTAGCCGTTTTGCTTTTCAGTGGCCCCGATCACGGCGGCGATGCTGCGGGCTACACTGGGCTTTTCGGCAATTACCAGCTGAACGCTCATGTTTCGTCCTCCTGTCCATCCTCCGAATGAATCTCGATTTCAGCAGGTTCCTCGTCTGCATCCTCGTCCTCGCCAAAATCGTATTCGTCCAGATCATCGTGCCCGGTGGTATCGGCCTTGGGCTTGCGGAACTTGAAATAATAGAGTGCTGCACCGCCGCCCGATAGAGCCAGCACCAGCAAGATCATCAGACTGCCCATGTTGGACTTCGGCTTTTCCTCTGGCGTTTCAGTGTCAGTTTTCACCGCTTCCGGGGCCGTGCAGTTGCGCAGGCTCTTTTCACACAAGGGGCAGTTTTCGTTGACGTTTCCGGCCTCACATTTCACCGTGCAGGTGCAGACCTCGGCGGTCTGCGGTTCTTCATCCAGCAGGGCCAGCAAGTCGGCATCGTCCACTTGGTTCAGGAAGTGAACGGACGTTTCCTTGTCCTCGTTGGCGCGGTCAATCAGGATGTAAAAATAATTCCCGGCTTTGGTGGTCACGGTGATAAGCTGCTTGTCGCCGTAGAAATCGTCCACCAGTGTTGCGTTGCCTTTGGGTGTGATGGGTACACCCTCCGGCTCCATGCCGCCCGTAGTAGGTTCTTCTTCGATAATCTCCGGCAGAGGTTCCGGGGCAGGGTCAGAGCCGCTTGCAAAAGCGGGCATGGAAAAGGAGCAGAGGCAGAGCAGGATAGCCAGCAGCCCAGCTGCAAAACGGCGGTTCCAATCAGGTTTCATTGGCGGCATCCTCCTGTTTGTGGTACGGTGTGGCGGTGGGTGCAGCATTCAGCGCACCGCTGCGCAGGAAGGCCGCGAACTCGTCCGGCTTCATGTTCATGCTGCGCACCAGCTGAATGATCTGCAAGTTTTCCTGTTCAGTCTTTGCAGCTTCCAGTTCTTTCAACTGCTGCTGGTATTCAGAGATTTTTTCTTTGAGCCGTTCAATATCGCGCTCAATGCGGGAAAGTCTTTTTGCCATACAAAATCCTTTCTGGCGTCACGGTAAACGCCCATAGCTGTAAAAATGTTCCTGCCAATATTTTGAGTTGAGGTTTGTGTAAGAGATAGGGTCGCCGCAGTGCAGCATGATGGAATTGCCTACATAGATACCGCAATGGCTCACGCCGGGGGTATCGTAGGTTCCCTTGAAAAACACAAGGTCGCCCGGTTTGACCTGCGCCGTCGAAACAGGGGTGCAGAGGTTGTAAAGACCCTGTGCGGTCTGGCGGCCCACATTCCAGCCGGAGTGATTCAGCACCCACGAAATGTAGCCGCTGCAATCAAAGCTGGTGCTGGGCGAACTGCCGCCCCACACATACGGGTAGCCGATGTACTTCGTGGCTTCCTCCATCATGGCGGCAAACTTATCATCCTTTAGTGCTTCCGGGGGAATATCGTAGTAGGTGGGCTGCTTGATGGTAGACGCATTGGGGTATTGCGCTTTGCCGAACAAATCCGGCCGGTTGCCCAGTGTGCGCATATAGAGCGAATAAGCACTGAGTTGTTCTTCGGTCAGTACTTCCACGGGCAGGTGAGATAAATCTTTGTTCTTCAGCTTGACCGTGCAGATGTAGTATTCATACGGTTCTTGGTAGGTGATAACCTGCGGCACACCATACGGGCCAATAATGACCATCATTTTTGTACGGTAACGTATCTGCATGGTCACGGTCTCGGTCAGGATGTACTGCTTTTCAAAGAGCATTTCAAGTTCGCCCTGCACCTCGGCCAATGTAAAAACGCCATCATGGAGCGCGGACAAAATCGAGATCAGCACATAGGGGTCATGCTCGATTTCGTCCAGATAAAAATGGTATTCATCGTAGTTGTGGGTAGCCTCGTAGGTGTCGAGATACCGTTGCAGTTTTTGTTCCAGCTTGGCGTAGGCTTTCTCTGCACCCAGCATATCCTTGTCCTTGGAAAAATAAGAGGATGCCGTCACGCCGGTTCCAGCGGTGCCCGCCATCACGGTGCAGGACTGCAACCCCGTTATCAGGAGCAGAGCCAGCAGACCGAACACCGCCACGATCAGAATGGTTTTCCAGTTCTGGGCAGCAAATTCGGCCACCCGTTCGCCGCCTTCGGCTGCCAGCTTTGTTACCCGGAAACCATTTTCTGCGGTAGTGGCTGCACCCTGTGCGGCGGCTTGTCCGGCCTGCCGTGCAGCTTTGGCGTACTGTTGCTTGATACGCTGTTTCTGCCACATCCGGGAAATGGGATTGCTGGCGGACTGCGCGATCTGCGGATTGTCCCGCAAAGACTTCTGATAGAAATACTCCGCGTTGGCCGAGCGCAATTCCCGTTCTGCCTTTTCCACGGCCTTGTAGGGCTTCATCTTGTGGTGCCGGATGCCGCTGCGGATGGCTTTGGCGGTCTGA